>Ga0209340_1000160_pt1 | contig 93583 bp, 84 predicted proteins | sample EPASupsiteSAE323_FD_187266 | JGI IMG/M metagenome (GOLD analysis project Ga0209340, IMG submission 187266) | Bioremediated contaminated groundwater from EPA Superfund site, New Mexico - Sample SAE3-23 (SPAdes) (version 2) | ecosystem: Environmental > Aquatic > Deep subsurface > Groundwater >...
CACCAGGCAGCCCATCAAAGCCCTCCAAAAAGGTGTTATCGTCAGCCTGTTCCAGATAGGCGATCACCGCCGGATATGGGCGGACCACATCCGCCACATCCAGGAGCGCCAGACCCATTTCGGAAGTGATGTTGTGGGCTGCGGATTGGGAAAACACGTCGCACCCCTTCACATCGCCCAACCACTTGGCCATATTCTTGTTGAGCCAGTTCAACGCCTGTGAGCCTATGATAAACGCTGCGGCGTCTTCCCGTTCTAAGTGCGCCATAAATTCCTGTCTATCCTGCAAGATCAGGTCAAACAGTTCGTCGCCGGATACACCGGCGATCTTTGCTTGCAGGCCACGGATCCGGGCATCGATGCGCTCGATCAGCTTGGGAACGAGCGCTGCATCATTAGCCCGGGAAATCTTGACCATATGAAACCCTATGCGCAGCACCCCTTTGAACATGGCGAAGCTATTGGTGCCCTGCAGTTTGCGCGGCAGAGTTTTAAGGAAATCCTTCCTCTGCATCACTTTGGACAGGGCGTTGACCATCAGGAGATCCCCATTTTCTGAAACCCAAGAAACCATACCCTTTCGCCCAACCGCCGAGGAAAAACTGGCAGAGTAATCGATGAATTGCCTCCCACCTGCCTGGGGCAACGTAGGCATCCACGTCATAAAAGAGCTGAAGAAAAAGAAGCCCAACGGTTTGATGGCATCCGTCATCATCTGCGTGTGGCCGAACGATATGAACACATGGTTCTTCCCATCGGTTACCTCCGGAATTGGGAATAGTGTGGTGATCGGGCGGCTCTGAACAATATAGAACCTGTCCCCGGAGAGACACCATTCAATATCCTGAGGGCAGGCAAAATATGCCTCGATCTTTCTGCCGATCTGCTCCAGCCGTAAAACCTGTTCGTCGGTCAGCGTCTGGATATGCTGCTGCTCAGATTCGATTCCCCGCGTTTCTGTGCCGCCTTCCCTCAGGGCGTAAACACCCAATTTTTTGTGGGCTACCACTTTATCGGTTATTCTATCGTCGCGCACTGTAAAGAGATCGGCATTGACCAGGCCGGAGACCAGGGCCTCGCCGAGCCCGAAGCAGGAGTTGATGGACAGCACTTTCCGGTTGGACGTGGCTGGATCAGCCGTGAACATGACACCCGAGGCCTCGGGGAAAACCATGCGCTGAATGATCACGGACAGGTAGACCTGACGGTGGTCGAACCCGTTTCGCAGGCGGTAGATCACGGCCCGGTCGGTAAACAGTGAAGCCCAGCACTTTTTGACGCTCTGCAGGATCGCCTCCCGCCCTTTGACGTTTAAATACGTATCCTGCTGGCCGGCAAAAGAGGCGTACGGCAGGTCTTCGGCCGTGGCGCTCGAACGCACGGCATAGGCGTTCATATCGCCTAACAAAGTGATGTGTGAGGCGATTTGCTCTTCGATTTCTTGAGGGATAGCGGTCTCTTCAATAACCGCACGGATCTTAGCGCTGATCTGGCTGATCTTTGCCAAGTCGCCCGGCCCAAGAAGAGATAATTGATCCAGAAGATAGTTAAATTCATTATTTTCCTCAATTATTCTTTTGTAGGCTTGCGTAGAAACACAAAAACCCGATGGTACATTAATCCCTTCCAACCTGGACAGTTCCCCCAGATTAGCGCCCTTGCCTCCGGCTATGGCAAGCTTTGTTTTATCAATTTCCTCAAAACCCAGAACATATGAACTCATATTTTAACCTTCCTTCATCTTCACCTTGTTATATCTAGTCCGGTTAAGTTAGCTATTTCCGATGCGGTTAATGAATTAACGGGAGTATCCTCAGCTATAATAGCGTCAAACCGACTTTGTATGGCCTTACGGGTTATGAGATCCTCAGAAAGAGAGGGAGCAAAGATATAAAACTTCTGGCTGTCAATCCCAGCCCATATAAGTTCTGCAATTGCTTCCGGTTCCGGTCCGTTATTTACCTGCTCGGTAAAATTTCGTAATATCGCCTCTTCCACTGGATTGTCCATTGAAAGTCTGGCAATGTTCTGCAGTCGGGCCGGGCGGGTCTTCTCCGATTCCATTATGCTGGTTTTTATAAAGGCTGGAGAAACAACGGATACCTTGATATTTGACCCGATAATTGTAAGTTCATGATGCAAAGATTCCGATAAAGCCGCCACGGCATGTTTAGTCATTCTGTATATGCCCAATCCTGGTCCGGATAAATATCCTGCTTCCCCAGCGATATTAATAACGCGGCCCTCCTTTCCACCTTCCATCATTCGCGGCACAAAAGCTCTGATTCCATGAATAACCCCCCACATATTTACCCCCATGATCCATTCCCAATCCTTTAACATTGCATCAAGCATTGAGGTTTTACCAAGTACACCGGCATTATTGAACAAATAGTTTACTTCGCCAAAACGTTGATAAACGCGGTGGGCCAGCCATTCCATATTATCAACATCAGCTACATCAATGGTCAGAGCCAATATGTCCGACCCTTCTTTTTGCATCTCTCTGGTAATTCTGTCAAGTTCTGATGCTTGAATATCGGCTAATGCCAGTTTCATCCCACGAGCAGCACAGGCCCGAGCTATCCCCAACCCCAACCCGCTCGCCGCTCCCGTAATGACAGCTACTTTCCCCCTGTGATCTATTAAAATCTCTCATCACCTCTCTCCAATTATGACCGACCGGTCGGTCGGTTGCTTAGTCAGATGTACCTTCTTTTATCTAAAAATCCATTCCAGCCTCAATTTATTTTGTGTCATCAAGGCTCAGGAACTGTGCCGACGACATGGCGGAGATATGGGTGTTTCGTGTACATAGCCAATATCTCACTCTCGGACTTATCAGAAGAAGTTGTTGTTGCATCGGGGATGATGGTAACATTATAACCCCGGTTTATCCCGCCCAGGCCGGTATTAGAGGTAGGCTGACACACTATAAATCAGTATCGCCAGGACTAAAATGCCCAGAGTAATGAAGATTTTTTTACTCATTCAACAACCTCCTCCTTTAATTATTAGAAAGGCATCTGCATCGCCTTCTGACATGCAAAGTAATGTCTTCCAGTAACATTCAGCTTGCTTTTTTGTCATGTAGAAGATGCTTTCCTCAAGCCTTCATAATAGAACTCGCCCCACAGTACATACCAAATTTCCTTTACCAAACCGATGGTATTAAACGGTATGGTGTATTTGTGCAATAATTCTGGTAGCCGGGAAGTTCACGGAGCAATAATTCCTCTTCGTTTCTTATCCTGATGACCGTCCATGGAATATGGAGGAGAGCAGGTATGACAGCCCAATAGGAACCCAAAGCCAGAGGAGCAAACAGCACCATTGCCAATAGTCCAGTGTACATGGGATGGCGTATGATGGCGTAGGGACCGGTTGATATAACCGACTGCTCTTCTTCAACCTTTATATTGCCTGATGCATAGCTGTTTTCCCTAAAAACCATGATGATAAAAACGTAGCCCAGGAAAGCCATGAAATTAGCCGCAATAACCATCCAAACCGGCACCGTTGACCAATGAAATCGATAATCAAGACCAGGGATTATATAAGAGAGTAAAAACAAGTTTAAGAAACCAGGTATTTTCTTCACCGTTTCCTGGTCTTTACTCTGCCATCGTCTGGCCAGTAATTCGGGGCTTCTTTTGAAGAAATAGACGGTAATGAAAAGGGTGGGGATTAAAAACGTAGTCCAATAGACCCAGGCTTGCCAGTACCTTAAGGTGCCGGCGGGAAGAAACAAAACCAGTCCCAGCCCCAACATCATAATAGTTGGCATTATATATGCTTTAGACTTTGAGATATTAGAATTCTCCATAATTTCCGCCTCCTAATTCCGGGATATAGCCCGGCCAGCCAGATGAATGCCAGTGTTGGTCAGTTAAAAAGACAGCCTGTATTTGTATGTTTTCTAAACAAACATGAATGTTTTCTCCTAATAATCTTGAGTTTTATGCACTTGATCAGCACAGTAATTTATAATTTGTTGTATTGGGAAAGAACCTTATCCCAAATATCAATCATCTCTGGAGTAAGCCCGGTTATCTTCTGGCATTCCTCCTGAACCATCTTGCCGCACTTATCACAGCAATGGTGAACATCGCGTTTATATTTGATATCCTTATACCGATAATCAGAAAACGGTATCGCAAATTCTTTTTTACAGATCAAGCATATAGTTGTGTACATATTTATCACCTCTTTATTAACTCTAAGCAAATGATAAAAGAAACAGGTCCTTAAAATTCATACCTGGTATACTCATACTTGCAGGGGTTACCGCAAGCAATATATATCGCACCTTCGGCCGGTAACATAATAAATGATGCAAGTGTTACGGATGAAATTGGGACGGTGGGATCAATGTGCCGGCATATAGAATTGGGATGATTATGGTGGTCAGCCAGGATTTCCATGGCTATTTTGGCATTTATGCGACCATAATGCTGTTTCATAAAGCTGCGCATCTTATCTAAGCGAGGGTAGCTGTCAGGTTGAAATACAGAGGCTGAATCACCCGCTTGGAAACGTTCGGTTACATAATGATTGGAGTGCAGCAGCATATCTTTTTCCGGATAGATGATTTCATAATCATTATGAATGCTCTCAATACCACACATTTGTCCGGTTGCATCTGCCAGATGATAGTAACCCAGACCGCGTGCAATCTGTTTTAGGAGGTCCAACGCATCGTGGATATTATTCTGCCGCATCACTCTGGGAAGGTAACAGGCTAAAGGAATATTAAATGAGTAATCTCGTCCTAAGGTAGCATTGACGCACATGCCAAACCCGGCTGAGGAAAAAGTCCACTCACTGGAATTCGCAAAGCTTAAAATGAACTGCACGAGGCCATTGGAATGATTAATTTTCAATAAATCTATCGGGGCTCCAACCAGCCAATCTATGTTCTGGCCCAGGATCGTTTTCCCGTCTTCCGTTGCCTTGCCAGTTGCCGCGAAAGAGGTACATAAACCTATAATTTTGCCGTTGTAGTAAAAAGTCAATTCATTCATACACTTCTGAGTAAATATTTCTTCAAAGCTGAGCCCAGTAGCGTCAGCCTGCCCCCTCATAATATCAATCAGATATGGATCAAACTCTTGAACTAAGGGAAGAAACTTGATAGCCTTGGCTATGACTTCTTCCCTGTTGGCTTGATACATAAGACTCATTCCGTTAAAAGCGTTCTCCGAAGCCTTCAAAATGCTCTCATAACATCCTTCTCCCCATTGCCGACCAATCTCATAAGGTGTACCGCTGCACTCAATGAGCTTAAACTCCTTAGCACTCTTCATGTATCTATACTCCTTTCATATCCGCTTAAAATCGTTAAGTGTTAAACTATTTCATAGAACGCATGAGATTTTCCCAAATATCCAGCATTTCTGGAGAAAGTCCGGTCATTATCTGGCATTCTTTCTGCACCAGCTTGCCGCAATCATCGCAGACATGGTGGGCATCGCGTTTGTATTTAATGTCTTTGTAGCGATAATCAGAAAACGGAATCCCGAATTCTTTTTTACAGATCAAGCATATGGAGGTGTACATCCTTTCCACTGAAGGTTGCGGATTCAAACCATTTTCGAGATTCAGGCCATCTCGAACCCCTTCGCGATCATTACTACCCTCATTTCTTTCCTGTATACCCAGCCAGAAGTCTTTCCAAAATACCTCAATCCATTCCCCCGATAATTCAGGCACTATCCTCATCCTGAGCAGCAGACCATCCCGCATGGCTTGATAAGAGACGAGCATCTTGGAAGGAATATCCCGGCGAATTATTCCTCGCTGCATTCCTTCCCCAAGTATCTCTAACATCTTCTTTTCAAAAGGTTCTTCCCGTTTCAAGATGTCTATATATAATTTATTGCGTATCTCCGGTGGAGTTAGAATCAAAGACTGGGTCCAAAATAACGAAATATGCAAATCTTTATAATAGAAAAGAATATATTCTTTAAACATATACAGCAGTTTATCTTGGATCTCCATATTCTCTGATTCTTTTATTAAGCGATTTAGCAATCTTTCATATTTACTGGCTACATCTTGATAAACAGCTAAGTATACATCCTCCTTTCCTTTATAGTGGTTGTAAATTGAAGCTTTGTTAATCCCTACTCCATCGGCTATATCGCTCATACTGGTGCCTTCATAGCCTTTTTGGGCAAAAAGAGAAAGAGCTATCTGTTTAATCTTTTCTTTCGTTTTAATAATCATTTCAATGTTTACTCCTTCTATAATATATGCTAACTACCGTTCGTTAGGTTTTATTGTAACAAGATTCCATTAATGGGTCAATAAATTTCTTAAATAGTTCATACGAAGGCTGATCAGGTCCAAATTTAAGGGCACAATCTTTTCCTGATAGTGCCCTTGGGTTCTAATTATCATCCGCATAGTGGACCTGTCACCTTATGGTGTCCATATTTTTAGAGCATTGGAGCAAACGCTTATTTCCCAGGGGAAGCTCGGCCCCAATTCTCCATCCAGATCAGTCACAATATCCGGTTCAATATCAATCAGTAATTGTTTTGCCTGAAAATGGATAAGATTATCATCTTGGAGGTGTAACCCTCGGTTGAAATTGTATAACAGTTGGGTAAGCCGATGTATGGCGACCGGTTTAATAGCCAGGAAGTCCAGCATACCATCGCTCATACTTGCTTCAGGTATTAAGTTCTGAAATCCCCCTACTGTTCCCCCATTGAGCACTACAAAAAGCATTATGTCCATATTATAGCTTTGTCCATCTGCATTGACATGAAGGTGGAGAGGCTGTGTTTTAGGAAGCTTTTCCATCGTTTTTAAGTAATATGCCATTTTGCCAAGTACATTCTTTAGATGATGATCAACCTCATGGGCAGTCTGGGTTAGCAAACCGGCTGAGGCTACGTTTATGAAATAATCATTATTTACTTGAGCTACATCAATAGCACGCATATTTCCAGAGGTAATTACACGGCAGTATTCAGTGGTTTTCACTGGTATATGCAGGTAAGCGGCTATGTCATTAATAGTTCCTTCTGGGAAAATACCCAGCGGCAAATCAATGTTCAGCTTCATCATGGCATTTACAATCCCATGAATTGTGCCGTCTCCCCCTACCGCAACTATGCTGTGATATTCGGAGGGATTGATTTTGCCAGCTTGTTCCATTATTCCATCATTATTAACTGTTCTCCAAGGAATAATCTGCAGACCAGCATTCTGAAAGTGCTGAACTACGCTATCGAGTTTATGCTTAAACTGTCCTCCTCCTGCCACCGGGTTATAAAATAGGGCCACTTTATTATGCAAAATCATTTCCCTCCCATCATTTAACTAAATCTTGACATTTTATTAATGATTCTGCAAATTAATAAGGAGAATGATTCTTATCAAGAATACTGTTCATATCTTTCAGTAACTAAATATAAAGTAAAACTACATTAAAAGTAGTAGGTTAATTACTTCCCCGCTTTTGCTAGCAAATCCATTTTATTTATAAACGAATGATCTTAAATATGGGAGTGAATAGCTTTGATACAGAAAGTTCAAATACGCACAAGTAAACACGATCAGATGATTGATATCACTGATCATGTTCAAAGTATTATTGCGCAAAATAGGGTTGAGGAAGGAATAGCTCTGGTTTATTGTCCGCATACAACGGCTGGAATTACTATAAATGAAAATGCCGATCCGGATGTTGTGTATGACATATTAATAACATTGGATAAAGTGTATCCCTGGACTTGTCCAGATTATAGACATGGTGAGGGAAATTCAGCGGCTCATTTGAAAGCTAGCACAATTGGCTGCAGTCAATTAATCCCTATATCCAATGGAAAGCTGCTATTAGGTACTTGGCAGGGTATATATTTCTGTGAATTTGACGGACCGCGCCAACGGTCTTTTTACTTGAAGTTACAAAAAGACTAGTATAGAGGTTTTAGTTACTTGGTAGTGTAATGCCCATGGAAAGCCTTTAGATCTTGCATGGCTCCTTTTTAATACCTCTGTGTCCTCAATTCCTTGGGCAACTCCCTCCAAGCCATATAGCATGTGCAGAATCTACCTCTTCTTCGCAATCAGAGGGGTATATTACAGATATATTCATTCTTTATGGTAGAATTTTCTTAGACATAATTATGGTAGGGGGGTAGATTATTATGGAAGCAACCGATCGACTTAAACTATTTTTCCACAGACCCCAAAATTGTGCCATATTTTTAATAACAACCGTAGTGCTATTGGTTTCAGCAAGATTGGATTATCGTTTATTCCACACAGTCGTGGAGGGTATAGCCGTTATTGTGGCATTTATGATATTTATCATAGCAACTACTACCTACCAATACTCACAGAACAATTATTTATTGTTCATAGGGATTACTTCTATGTTTATCGGGGTTATCGACTCCTTTCACTTAATGACCTACCAAGGCATGGGGATATTTCCGATTGACAGTCCTAATATTGCTACCCAGCTATGGATTGCAGGTCGATACTTACAAGGAATATCATTATTTCTGGCTACTTTTTTTCTCAATCGCTCGTTTCCACGCACCTTGGTTTTTTGGGTATATGCATTAATTACAAATGCGCTGATTGCAAGTATAATGTGGCTGCACATTTTCCCGCAATGTTATATTGTAGGTCAGGGACTGACCAGATTCAAGGTGGCAAGTGAATGGATCATAGCTATCATCGTTTTGGCCGCCATCCTAAAACTATACCGAGATAAGCAGCAGAGTAACCGATTGTTATACCAGTTGATGATGTTGTCTATGACCGTCTTTATATTATCTGAACTTAGTTTTACCCTCTATTCTGATGTATATGGCATCATGAACTTCTTGGGTCATATATTAAAGTTCATTTCTTATAGTCTTGTTTTTACGGGAATTGTGTTCTTGGGGGTTGAAGATCCGTATAGAATGATTTCAGATCGGTTAAAAGCCAACGCTAATCTAGATCTTCTGACCGGATTGTATAACCGTAGAGGTTTTGATGAGTTTTACCCGCGTGAAATTGCCAGCGCCGGAAGAGAGGATAAGCACCTGGGGGTTATGATGATTGATTTGGATAATTTTAAGAATATTAATGATCAATATGGCCACCAGGTTGGAGATTATGTCTTGCAATGTTTTGCTTCCGTATTGCTAGTATCCATTCGTGAGACAGATATCGTTTGCCGTATGGGCGGAGACGAGTTTTTAATCATGGCCAATGATGATCTCGATGGGATGAAGGCCTTGCAACTCCGTATTATGGAGCATTCCCAGGAATGGATTGAGAACGATGCAAGGCTTGATACACTTGGTGTAAGTAGTGGCATATCAATATGGGATCCTAATACTCCCAGAGATATGGATGAATTAATTATAGAGGCTGATAATGAGCTATACCGGGAGAAAGCACTGCATAAAAAAACGTCTCTTACCAAAAACGATACCCTGCTCTGTACATCCTATACCTATAAAATATAGGTCTTCATCCTATACACTCATTGGAATGATCGCATAGGATGATTTTTCGCATGACTGAAAGTACGCTGGATTAGTTGTGAAGAATTAGGCCAGGGCTAAAGAGGCTGCAGCTCATTTTATATTTGCCAGAGCTGATTCTATCTCTGGAAGATATAGTTTTCTAATTTTTTCACCGTAAGTGGCTGAACTCGCATAATGACAAGCCGTTAGATCGTTAAGAAGGGTTTGGATAGGAGCGCCAGCCTTTGCATCAGCCAGAAGCTGGTTATAATTAGAATGTTGGGTATACAAATTGCTTACATCTAGAGCAAAATCTTCGGGTGATTCATATTTCTTGAACCCTCCAGTATTAGGATCCTTAATTCCACCAAAGTTATTATAATATTTGGCTAAGGCTGACGTTCCAAACCCCGACTCTTCAGCCCACTGCGCCAGCAGGAAATCTATCGGCAGGGCGGTTTCTTTCCTGGTCATTTCAGCATAGGGCTTCATCTGCAGGACAAAGTCTTGATGCGTAGATGGTACCGGAAGAAGCGTAGGCTCCACCAAGCTGAGAGACAATGTAGTCGTAGTGGGTCCGGTAACCAGCCAGCTCGCTACCCAGGCTGACTGCCCATGATACATTACGCGACACCAACCGTCTTTTTCCCCTACATAGGCTAGCATGGTACCATTTGGTACCAATCCAACAACATCCGATGATGTAGAAGGACCGTTGCGTATATTCACATCGGAAGCGGATATAGTAACGACGGTTATCTTTTCAACAGGGTTTACAGTACACAAGATATATATAGCACGTTTTTCTCCCTCCCAAGTGGTTTTACAGCCCAAAGCATCTACTATAAAGCGTAAAGGGACGAAGGTTCTTCCGTTCACAAGTTGAGAAGGAACATCCATGTTGGTAGTCTGACCATTGATGGAAGGAGTATGCGATCCTATAGTTAAAGTGATGGTTGTAGCGGCTTTGCGAACGGTTATTGTTTGGCTGTTGTCATCCCATGTTATAGTGGCACCCATATTCTCTAGGATTGATCTTAATGGCACCAAGGAACATCCATTTACTGAGATTGGGGTTATGTCGAAAGATATCAAATTGCCGTTCACATATACCTTTATCGGCGGCAATTGAGGTGCTGAATGGTCCTGACTGGTTAATGATTCAGTTATCCAACCGGTCAAATTCCCTGAGGTCATCTTTACCCAGCCGTTGCTGCGTTCCAGAATATTAACGCTCGTATTATTACTCAAGCTGCCTATGATATCATATGAAATACTTGGTCCCGATCGAACATTAACGACATCGAAATTTATTATGGCAGTTTCGGCACAAGCCGTTAGGTTAATCCCTCCCAGCCAAAACAGCAAAAATGCTATAGGTAGTACGACATGTCTCCAACATTTAAACATATGTAAAGATTTCAAGATATTTGTCCTTTCCAGCACCGAGAAAGCTCATTTTATGTTAATTTTAAAATTTCGACACTATTTTATATAATCCTTCTACGTCACAGGAATCGTCTATTGCTTGACCGACTTCCAAATATAAAATATAAGCGGTACAAAGGTAAACAGTAATATAACAATGATGAACCAGGGGCCTAGTCCCGATGATTCTCCCAAGGCTTATCTATTCAAGATAGCCAAACAGTATTACCAGAATGGTTCTTAGCCAATTAATAATCTTTCTGCCCGTTTAAATTGATTCATGTTATGTCATAAAAAGTTATTAATAGTATATTCTATTTAATAATGCATTAACTGGTATGATTCTTTATGGGGGGTAATAAAGTTGAAGAATGTTGTTATAACCGGAAGTTCTAGAGGTCTTGGCTTCGAAATGACCCGGTGCTTTCTTCAGAAAGGCTGTAATGTGACAATATCTGGTAGCAGCCCCGGGAATCTTGAAAAAGCGTCAAAACAACTAAATGATTATGGCAACAGGGTTTTGGCCGTTCTTTGTGATGTGCGAAAACAGGAGCATCATGCCAATCTATGGCTAAAATCACTCGAACGGTGGGGCAACATCGATATATGGATAAATAACGCTGGAATAAGCCAGGGTGGCAAGGCTCTTTGGGAGCTATCTCCAGATGTAACTGAAAATATTATCCGCACAAATCTTTTGGGAGTAATTTATGGATCGCAGATGGCTATGCAGGGTATGATGCAACAGAATGAAGGCCAGATTTACAATATGGAGGGTTTCGGCAGCAATGATATGGTGAGAACGGGGTTAAACCTGTATGGGACAAGTAAACGGGCGTTGACTCACTTTACCAAAGCACTTGCCCAGGAGGCCAAAAGCACTAATATCCAGGTTGGGACCTTAAGTCCTGGCATGATGGTTACTGAATTTATTACCGGCCCGAATGGTGAGAAAAACCATCCAATTGACGAAAATACTAAAAGGATATTTAACATATTAGGTGATAAACCTGAGACGGTTGCCCGTTTTCTGGTCGACGAAATGTTGAAAAACAAAAAGAACGGTTCCCACATTGTATGGCTAAACCGTTCAAAATTGTTATATCGGTTTGCCCGATCGCGTTTTGTGAAAAGAGACCTTTTCGTCAACTAATCAGGTCCTCTTTAACCCGACGGAGCAGCAGTTCAACGCAGGTAATGATATTTTCCGGAGTATATATTCTTAAATTACCTGTATAGTAATATGAAAATAAATTGCGTTTAATTTCTTCGTCATCCATTCCTTTGTCCAACATTTTCTCAATATTGGCGTGAGCATCCTGAGCAGTCTTTATGGCTCGATCATAAAAGGCCTGTACCTCACCCTGGGCCCATATTTTTTCGTGAGGAATTGCTAATACCCGGGTGGGAAATCCGCTTAATCTTTTGAGGGTTTCCAGATATAGTTCATATCCTTGAAAAAATATTGGGAAAAGGCTGTCATCCGATATTTGAAAGCCGCCCGCATCCGAAACAAACATGATCTGCTCCTGGGGCAAATAGAAGGCCAAACTACAGGGGCTATGACCAGGGGCATCAATAACTTGCAGTTTCAGCCCCCCATGCAAATTGATCTCCTCCCCTTCCCCGATAATCTGATCAATCTCAATCTCCTCGGGTTGAGGGGATGTAGGCATAGCCTCGAGAATTTCATCAGCAACCAGGACCGCAGACATTTTTTCATCCTGCGCAAAGAAGTTTTGGACTATTTTAGTTTTACCCAGCACTTTTTGGGCTTCTGCACTGGCCAAGACACTGGCTTCCGGGTATAAGGCACGCAGAGCCGGGATGCCACATACGTGATCAAAGTGAGCATGGGAGGCGATCAGATAACAAATCTTGGGTTTCCTTTCCAATTGCGCCCACTGGCGGCTCAGACTAATGACGCCGCCGGTCACTCCACATTCAATGATGGCGCCTTCTTCCTGCCCTACAACGAAATAGTTGAAGTGACGGTTCCCCAGGTGAATAACATTTTCAGATATTCTTATGATAATCCCCCCTTTTAGAAATGGATATTGATCTAATTCTTATATTTATTAATTTATGATTACCATAATTATATCCTAATTTTTTTACTATCGCGGTTCCCTTACTATTATTAAATATTTATAGTATAAGATGATCTTAAACTGTTTCTTTGAGAATTGAAGCGACGATTCCCTATCTGATTCCCTGGACTCAATGCTGCTCTATTCCTGCTATTATTATATTCAGATAAGCGGGCAACAACTGTATTATTCCTTGGTCGCGATGCAACAACACTACTTCTCGAGTGGTTTTTTCTCGCGCGGGTATTTCTTGAGGTTGATATATGAGTCTGCTTTTTTCTAATGGTTCTTTTCTTATATATACTCTTTTTTCTCTCCGAAATGCCGATCATTTGCCAAGCCTTGCGTATGTCATCTTTCTCATTCCAATGCAAATCATCATTTATCATGTCACACAAAATTTGCAGCTCATTGGCATATTGCGGATAAATATCTGTTTTGGTAATTCTTGACCATAAATCAGCAAAAATTGGTTTGAAATATTCCCGATCACCTTTATAAAACGCCCGTTGAGCTTCCACGCTAGCCAAGTAATTTTGATCTAAATCCAGGTAACAACTTATGGCAATTTTGGCAAGACATAATACGGCTTTGGTAATTTCTGGACTAACGAGCCAACTACCTAAAGTTCGGTATTCGAATCCACCATATTTCTTTATACGATAATCGGCTAGGGCTCCATACCGTTGTCTGCGCCGACGCGCGGAACGGTTATTTTCTATCATGGATAGAGGAATCGCCACAAAATTGTCAAGTGATCTGAGAACCGCAAAACTAAGTTTAGTATTGCTGAAGTGAATGTGTCCTCCTATTGGATATCCGTTGAAAGGCTGACTCCCTGCCACCCATTTAATGTTACGATGAGGGGCCATTTTCGCAGCGCTAACGAGCGCTGCTTTTACATTTTCGGTTAGCTCAAGAGGTGAAATGCTTGGTTGAGGTCTTAACTCGGCAATGGGGCGTTGCTGCTTGTTACTGGTTCTAACATTGTCGCATCCTACTCTCCCGTGGTGGGGAAAATATCTTGACGCTGCTACCATTTTTCTGCTCTTAGATAACATGAATTCTGGATCAGCCCCTAGTTTCACTTCCCTTTCAGACATTAAAACTGCTTCAATTTGATGAATTTTTTTTAACTTAACAATAAGGTTTTCTAGATCCTTGGATCTAAGACTGGGTGAGGGATCGACATTAACAACTTTATATTCCTTGTTGGCAGCAAGCGCGATTTTGACCATGGCAAAATTAAGCCCCAAATGATAAACGGCCTTTTTACTCATTTCGGCCGCCTCCAGGCATTGAACCTGTTTTATATAATTAATCGGGTTTCTCACTCTGCCCAATATTCTTTGTTTAATAGATATTATGGATATATCAAATACCAATACCTCATAATACCTTCTAATAAATCTCCTGGACCTTCTTAGATATGATATACCATTCTGTCCAAGAATCCGAAACATAATATTTCTATCGATACAATTTAGCAGAGACTGAGGAGGGTTTATTACCCTTTCATATTTTGATTGTTCATTTTTAATATTTACCTTAATGAAGGCGTTGTCCTCAACATTGACTTCTTCATAATCAACCAGATCGAAATTTTCTTGAATGAGTTTTGTTAGATTATCACCGTCTGGATTAGTTTTGCGAAAGATACTTATATCAATCATATTTCTGTCCTTACCTTCCAATAGATTACGATTAGCAAGAAATTCTATTCAAAGTTAATCTTTTTATCATCATATGAAACAATCTAAATGTGGGTGATAAGGCAACAAAAGAAACACCCGTTTACTTAAAAGAACGGATTTCTACAGACTTTGCAGATATGACCTCTCTTAAGAGGTCGGTAATATCGACAGAATAGGGTTTGCACTCAAGGTACAGAATAAAGCATGAAAGGTGGTATGCATTATTAAACGAATTGTATACTTTGATTATGGTGGCAGTCACACATCAGTTACGGCAGCCTGCATCCATGCGGGGAAACTTAATCCTAACAAACTTCCCAGCAGTGATGATTTGATGGCCATGCCTTATCTAGATAAAACAACCCCAGAAGATTTCGGAAAAATCAAACTTATCGGTACTGATAAGCAGGGAAATCATATCTATTCGTTAGGTACAAAATCTTCACATTTAGGAAAAATGCTTGATGAACTAGCGCGTTTGCATGGTGTTACCGATCAATATCTGTTTTTGTGCACCTCCCCATACGTCAATAATGTTTTAAGAGTAGGCGGCTGGCTGTCCCGCTCCGTTTCTTTGCCATTTCTCGGACGACCTCTTGTAGTGAGTGGTTTAAGAAAAGCTTATCCGGCCCTTTGTTCTTTTGTGGAAACAGCACGATTAAATGAGGGAGTGACGATGCAATGAAAGTTTTACTTATTGGAAAGACAGGTGTTTTTGATACACTTGCGGTTGCGTACGGTTGCTTGAATCAAACAGATATTAATAATTGTCCTTATTTTGGAGACCTTACCTTGGAAAATAACAAAGAATTGGTGGGAATCGGTGCGAATAAGGTGGGTAACGAATTATTTGTTGTAGGGTTTAAAGTTCCGGAGATCATTGCTATATTTAATCGGGAGTTGGAGTCTCTATCTCATGTTAATCAAAATGAGTGCTGGCAGGTAATCCCACTCTCATTAAAAGGAGAAAACATTACCTGGCTGTTCGCTTGGCTTGCTAATGCTCCCCTACTCGGTCCCATGTTCCTAAAATGGGCTAGAAATAGAACGCTGAATCGTTCTTCCTATCTTTTAGAATATGGCAAAAAGCTTCGGATTGAAAAGAACCTAGACGGCAAGGACAAGCCTGATTTAGTCTTCGCTGCCAAACCTCATAGATAGCATTAATTAGTTTTAACTGTAACATTTCTCAGCAAACGCAAGAAATAGTTTCATTGCGCGTATTTTTGGATGAGCATATTAATATCCCCTACCACTGGGATATAATAGATATGCGTTCGCGATTGCTCTTTAGAAAGGGAAATAACATGAGATCATTCTTTAGAATATATCATAAGCAAATGATTAGCTGTGCATTTATAATTCTGACTTTAGTAAGCAGCGCATTTTGGGCGGTTAATTATTATGTTGAGCGGGTTGGAGCAAAGTATATTTATCCGGCCAATAATGCTCCAACTGCTGATGCTGTTCTGGTTTTAGGTGCCTATGTTTTACCCGATGGAACACTATCAGACATGCTTAGGGATCGAGTATTAGTAGGCTATGATTTGTACGCACAAGGCAAGGTTCCCAAAATTATTGTGAGTGGAGATCATGGACGGAAGGATTATGATGAAGTAAATTCAATGAAGAGCTTCCTGAAAAATAACGGCGTGGCTGGAGAAGATATATTTATGGATCACGCTGGTTTCAGTACTTATGAAAGTTTGTATAGAACCAGGGATATTTTTCAAGTCAAGCAGGTTATTATTGTAAGCCAGCACTACCATCTCTTACGGGCAATTTTCATTGCTAGGGCACTGGGTCTGGAAGCCTATGGAGTTACCTCCGATCTGCATGATTATGGACCCGCCATGACTGGGTATGAATTGAGAGAAACGGTGGCCAGGAATAAGGATTTCTGGCTGACAATATTCAAGCCTCAACCCACCTTTTTAGGAGAAGCTATCCCAGTGTTTGGTGATGGCGGGGCAACCGACGATAAATAACTTGCGGCTTTAAAATAAAAACTGAAGACACATCAATAGGTCGGCTCCTTTTTTCGTAAGCTTAAGACCGTGCTTTAATTGTTCCCCAACATCCGCCTGCAGGTCATAAACTGCTTCATTGTATGGTTGAATTAGCTCTGTTTTCAGCAATTCCTTAAGATCTTCGATGCTATCCGGAAATTTCCCTAATATTTCTGCCACATTTAAACTTATTAATCCTTGGCGAGGTAGATTATAATATAGATTAAAATCCCCCCAGAGATAGGAAGTACCAGAGATGAGCGACAATATTCTTGATTATGCTGTAAATCCGAGCGACAAGTATATTTATCTCCGCGAAGTATTAATATCACATATGCAATTATCCCATTCACTGCTTACAAAATTAAAATTGCAGCAGAAGATCAAGGTGAATGGCCAAGTTACCTTTGCCAATTATAAGCTGCAGGCCGGCGATCTGATTACCGTCAATCTGGACCTGGAAGAAAATAATAGCATTGAACCTCAAAATATTCCTCTGGATATAGTTTTCGAAGACAAAAATTTCCTGCTTATTAATAAACCGCCAGGACTGGCAGTTCACCCGGTAAAAGGTATACCCGGCGGAACCCTGGCTAACGCAGTTACGCATTACTGGATGCAGCGAGGTAAATCCAACCTATTTCGGCCTATTAATCGCCTGGACAGGGATACCTCTGGACTCATTCTTATTGGCCAGAGCCAGTATGCTCACCAGGCAATATTCCGTCAAATGAAGACCGGGACTATTAAGCGTCACTATCAGGCGCTGGTTGAAGGCGTCCTTCCTGAGGAAACAGGTTGTATCAATCTACCCATTGCCCGTCTTAATCCCCGTTGCTGTAAGAGAATAGTTGATACTTCCGGTAAATATGCCCTGACTCACTACACCGTATTAAAAAGATATGAGGGTTATACCTTGCTCTCCCTTTCCCTGGGGACAGGCCGCACTCATCAGATTAGGGTGCATCTGAGTCAATTAGGTTATCCCATTTGCGGTGATACCCGTTATGGCAATTTATCGCCTCTAATCAATCGTCAAGCTCTACATGCCGGACAACTAGTCTTTAGACTCCCCCGATCCGGAACTACGGTGGAATTTGAAGCCAAACTGCCATTAGATATGGTCAGGTTATTGGAAAACCTTAAACCGCTCAGTTAAATTGAAATTAGTCAGTTGCCTAAATCGGCAATAAATAGAAGGAGGTAAACCTGTTGAAAGAGTCAAGATCTGTTCTACTGCGTCGCTTAATTCAAGAAAATGAAATACTAATTGCTCCTGGAGCTTACGATGCTCTGAGTGCTAAATTGATTGAACAAGCGGGTTTTAAGGTAATGCTTATGGGCGGCTATAGTATTGCTGCTTCGCGCCTAGGTGAACCTGATGTTGGTTATCTCTCCATGACAGAAATGGCTGATGCTTTGAAGGTGATCATAGATGCCGTTGAACTGCCTGTAATTGCGGATGGGGATACAGGTTATGGAAACCCGCTAAGTGTGATACGCACGGTTCAGGAGTATGAAAAGGCAGGTGCAGCGGCGATCATTTTCGAGGATCAGGTTGTCCCTAAACGCTGTGGTCACATGCAAGGCAAAGAAGTCATACCCGCCACAGAACATGTTCAGAAAATAAAGGCAGCTTGCGAAGCCAAACAATCCAATTCCCTTTTAATTATTGCTAGGACCGATGCCAGAGGCGTATTAGGACTATCCGAGGCAATAGAGAGGGGCAAACTATATTTGGAAGCAGGTGCAGATGCTTTGTTTATTGAGGCCCCTCAGAGCAAAGATGAATTAGAAAGCATTGGCAAGGCGTTTCCAGACACTATTTTGATTGCCAACATGGTAGAAGGGGGGAAGACTCCTTGCCTTACAGCCGAAGAGCTGCAGCAATTAGGATTTAAGATAGTGTTCTGGCCTTGTACCGCATTATATGCGGTTGCCTATACTCTGGAGAAAGTATTCCGAACCCTGCAAGAAACAGGTTCTACCGCACCATATCAAGAACAAATGCTAAGTTTCAGTAAGTTTAATGAGCTAGTTGGCTTAGAAAAATACCTGGAATTAGATAAAAGATACAAGACCTATTGAAATAGAACAACGTTCTTAAATTTTGGTTAAATCGTAGAGCTTCAAAATAGTCGCCCAGTTACGGGTGGTAGTGGCTTCTCCCAGAATATGGTTAACAGCCTTTGCCAAGCGGCTAACTTGTACTCCGTCCGGGCACCAAAGGTAAGCGGCCTTCTCACTGATGGATAGAACCTCTGGAGTCCAGTCCTGTTCTTCTAAAGGTTGTAATCGGATGCGATCTGCGGGGTTCCTGAGAAACGCAACAAGTAGACGGGAAAGATTGTCGGCAATTTCAACCAGGGAGTTATCACGAACAATAATAGCTAACTCCGCTGCAGTGAGCACTATTACTCTAGCAGAAACACCCAGCCGTGAAGAAAGCGATTCTTCGATATGGACAGCGGTGGACTCTTGAGCCATATCCGGTCCGACGAAAACTACGTTACCGCTATTTAGGAGGGTACGTACTTCGTGGCAGCCAATATCCTCGATGACCCTGCGCAAATCTGCCATCGACACACGCTTGGCCTGCCCAACATTGATTCCCCGTATTAAGGCAACCTGTTTACCTTCCACCCAATTTCCCCCAAAATAAAATTAATGTTTATTTACTGATCACTAAAACTCACAAGATTTAACTGTTCTTGGAAACGGCACAACATCACGTATGTTGCTTACCCCGGTAACGTACATGACCAGTCTTTCGAAACCCAGTCCAAAACCGGCATGTTTGACCCCACCGTATTTTCTCAGGTCCAAATACCATCCCAATTCTTTTTTATCCATCTTCAGGTCATCCATTCTATGCTCTAATACCTCTAGTCTCTCTTCTCTTTGGCTTCCACCAATAAGTTCACCAACTCCTGGTACCAACAAATCCATGGCAGCAACCGTTTTTCCGTCATCGTTCTGCCGCATGTAAAATGCTTTAATCTCCTGAGGATAGTCGGTTACAAACACTGGTTTGGCAAATACTTTTTCGGTCAGATATCTTTCGTGTTCAGTTTGCAGGTCGTTACCCCACAGCACTGGGTAATCAAACTGCTGTCCCGATGCGATTAGAATTTCTACTGCTTTTGTATAAGTTAAACGAATAAATTCCGATTCTATTACGTTTTTCAGTCTCTCCTCCAGGCCTTTATCCGCAAAACTGTTGAAGAATTCCATTTCTTCAGGGGCATTTTTCAATACATAGGCTATCACATATTTCACCATATCCTCCGCCAGCTGCATATCATCCTGTAGATCGGCAAAGGCGATTTCAGGCTCAATCATCCAGAACTCTGCTGCATGTCGGGTGGTATTGGAATTCTCAGCTCGAAATGTTGGCCCAAACGTATAGACGTCTTTAAACGCCAGCGCAAAGGCTTCCCCTTCTAACTGACCACTCACCGTAAGATTAGTCCTACGACCGAAAAAGTCTTCCGAGTAATTAACTGCCCCTAACTCAGTTATTGGCGGCTTTTGAGGATCCAAGGTGGTTACCCTGAACATCTCCCCTGCCCCTTCGGCATCGCTGGCAGTAATAATAGGTGCGTGCACATAAACAAAGCCCTTTTCCTGGAAAAACTGATGCATTGCATAGGCAAGCAGTGAGCGGACCCTAAATACGGCTGCAAACAGATTAGTCCGTGGACGCAAATGAGCTACCTCTCGCAAGAATTCTCTAGTATGTCGCTTGGGTTGAATGGGATAATCTTCGGGTGAGTCCCCTTCCAGGATCACTTCTAATGCCTTTATTTCAAAAGGCTGTTTACTCTGCGGTGTCAGGGCTAATATACCTTTAATGCTTACTGCAGAACCCACCCTGAACTTAGCTATTTCCTCAAAGTTTAACAGCGACTCCTTTTCGTACACGATTTGTATCGTGTTAAAATGAGTACCATCATTTAACGAAATAAAACCGAACGATTTCTGATCTCTATTAGTTCTAATCCACCCGTTAACCTCCACCTTCTGGTTGGCATACCTCTCAGTATCTCTTACCAGCTGTCTAACCACCACTTTCGTCATGAATTCCCTCCTTATATCATACTGACATTCCGTTTTGAAACAACTGTGCTGTTGTAAGTATTCTTAGCATTTTTGAGATGTTTTAGAATAATATTTGTTCAGCGTGAGTTTATGCTTCCTTATGTTGGCGAAACCTCATCTTAAAAGTAGTCCCCAGCGGACCGGTGTCAAACTCAAGTCTTGAATCATGCCGGGCGGCAATACTATAGCAGACTGCCAGACCCAGTCCGGTGCCTTTTTCCTTGGTAGTAAAAAAGGGTGTTCCAATTTTCTCAATAATCTCCGGTTTCAGTCCAGGCCCCTCGTCTTTGACATATAGTACAATTTCTTCTCCTTCAACCATCGTGCCAATAGTCAATGTTCCGCCTGATACCATTGCTTCCATGCCATTGCGAGCTAAATTAAAAATCACCTGGCGGATTTCATTCTGGTCAATTACTGGCATGGGAGGTTTGGTTAATTCCAAATCTATTTTGATTCCTTTATAATTGGCATCAGCCTCCAGCATTGGATAAATGGCTTTGACTACCAGATCAATATATTCGGGTTGTAAATAAACAATCTTATTCTTGGCCATACCTAAAAATTCAGATATAATCGCGTTAGCTCTATCCATTTCCTCAATCATGAGATCAAGAAATTCAGCATCTTCTATATACTTATCTTTGAACAATTGTAAAAACCCACGGACAGATGTCATCGGATTTCTAATTTCGTGCCCAATGCTAGCAGCCATTTCTCCAATAAGGTTTAAGTCAGATAAGCGTGCCATCTCTTGTTCAATCCGTTTTTGTTCAGTAATGTCAATCAGACTTGTCATACGACAAAGCTTTCCATTCAAATACAGCAACTGACCCCAGAGTAAACCGCGACGGATTTCACCTGATCTGGTGCGAAAGTCAATTTGAACGCCCTCCAGCTTACCTTTTTCATTAAGCATCTTCCCTAGGTCCTGTCTTTTCTCCGCGTCCACGAATATTTTTATCTCCTTGGTTATTGATTGGCCAATAATTTCATCGCGAGTATAGCCCATACCCGTATATAATGCCTCATTGGCATCTAAAAATGTCCCTTCTTCAATTGAAGACAAGGTCATCATAATAGGGCTTCCATGGAAGACTTTAGAGAATTTCTCCTCTGATTGGCGCAGTGACTGTTCAGCCTGTATTTGGTCGGTGATATCACTATGCACGCAAATTATACACTTTTTTTGATTCATATCCACTAGTTCCGCAGAGATCAAATAATTACGAATTACTCCAGATTTCATGCGAAACACTGCCTTATATTTAACAACACTGCCATGCTCACATAATTGGTTTGTCCATAGATTTCTTTCTTCCTCATTAACCCAAATGCCTAATTCGGTTCCGCTGCTCCCTATGGCTTCATCTCGACTAAAACCGGTTTGCTTTACCCACGTATCATTCACCTCGATATAAGTCCCCTTTTCTAATGTTGTGATTGTAATAGGGGCGGGATTACCATGAAACGCTTTGGAAAACTTGTCTTCGGCTGCCTCTATCCGGCGCAAACGCTCTAGCCCCATAGAAGCGAGAATTTGGCCCAGTTTTGAGTAGAATTCCATAATTGGTTTAATTCGATGTTCTGGAACAATATTAATTTTATGGAGTGCCTCAATATAAGCTTCTTCATCAAATCCAAACTCTTGAGCTTGTGTGCGAAAATATTCTTCGTCCGGTGGTTCGTTCAACAGTTGTCCCATGTAGATCGTGGCCAGATGTTGACCTTCTACGATGATAGGGGTGGCATAGTCAACGAGTCCGTTCAAACATCTATACCTAATATAAGGACCCTCGTGCAAATGATCACCCATATAGCTATCGCTCTTTTTGCATCTTTGCTCTGTTTCAGGGCAGACACGATGAAAGTTGAGACACATATCAGACCAGCCTGTTCGGCTGAGAATATTGGTATCAACATCGAGAAAAGCGTGCATGATTCCGGTAAGTTCATAAAATGAGTCGAATAGTTGCTGAAGAAGATTAATATCAATCAGCTCGGAAATATGATACTTTTTTGAACTATCCGAGGCCGGTTGGAACCTTTGCCCCAATATATCTAAAGGTTGGTGTTTGTGATAGTTAGATTTCAACTCCATATTTTCTTGCTGCAGTCTCTGCAATTCGTCCCAAAGTTCCTCTTTGCTGCTATATTCATCAACCAATATTGTTACCTCCCGAAGCACAACTATACAACAACCTTATTAATCTTTAACGGAACTGTCTTTTTCTTGTGTTTCGCCATTATTATCCATATTCCTGTTTATTGCAATCTATCTCTATTAATATAAATACGAAGTAAAGTTGAAATAATAGGGTATGCTAAGCCAATATTAGTGTTTTTTTGATTATAAGGTTGAAAATAGACCGGGATAAATACCAGGAAGGAAGCGAAAGTGTGAATATACGAATTGCCAGCCTGTTCTTGCTCTTGTTGCTGTTTATTTCCGGCTGTGCTAAGCAGCCACAATCATTGGGAACTAATGAGATATTAGACTACCAGGGGCAGAAGCTGACTTCATCTGCAACCCTGCCTGAAAACTCTATCAAAGGACCTCCCAGTATCAATATGGAAACATATCGATTGCAGGTTGATGGTTTGGTCAGTTCTCCCCTGTCTTATAGCTATGAGGATGTCCTGCGGAAAACTCACTATACAAAACTAATCACCCTGCACTGTGTCGAGGGTTGGGATGCCACCATATTGTGGGAAGGTGTGAAAATATCCGACCTAATTGATCCATCCCAAGTTGATCCCAATTGCAATACCGTCATATTCCATGCTGCCGATGGCTATACCACGTCACTCCCTTTGGCTTACATTAGAGATAACAGCTTTTTACTGGCCTTTAAGGAAAATGGAGAGGTGCTGCCCAATACTCTAGGCTATCCATTTATAGTTGTGGCGGAAAATAAACTCGGATATAAATGGGCCCGATGGGTCACGGAAATTGAGCTGTCTGACAATGCGGTATATAAAGGCTTTTGGGAACAAAGGGGATATAGCAATTCGGCTGATATTAAAACAAAATGACCTTATTTACAGAAAGGACTTCCCTCTACTGATCTTCCGTTCGACTATTCACCCATCTTAAATTTACCATAGATCACCAAACAGAAGATGCAATTCTACTGACATATTTTAGCTATTATTTTACCCTTGGTCTGGCATTCCACAAATTACCAACCCTCATTTACCTATCACTGCAAACAAAGGATACTCCGCCCATTAACCCCTTATTCCGCCCATATCTGATGGTTAATGCCCATATTTACCAAAAGGTAGGAGCAGAAAGGGGTCGAATTGTTATTGTCAAGGAGGTTTAATAGTAATTTATGGAGGCAAATACAAAAACGCTCAAGGATGGCTAGTATTCCAGGATTATTGCTTTTTATCCAGAGTTGCTTATTACTTGACAATACAATCAGAGTTTGGAAGGGAGAATTTAATTTTGAATAAAAAGATAAAAGTAGTTTTTATGACATTTCTTATCACTCTGATGAGTCTCGCCACTTTGGTGGGTCCAGCATCAGCAGATACCTATGCAAATTACAATGCTTTGAAATCCCATAAATCAATTAATGTAGATTATAAGATCGAAAGTAACGACACTGCTTCATCTACTGCAGTCATCGCCATTCATGGAGGAGTCATTGAGAGCGAAACCGATGAAATAGCCTCTGCGACAGCAACTAAAGGCGGGTATGATTATTATGGTTTTATAGGTCTTAAATCTGGCTTGCACATTACATCTACCAACTTCGATGAACCTATAGCCCGCAAATTGGTGGCTAAATCCAATAAAACTTTATCTATTCATGGCTGCACCGGAACGAGTAAGATAACCTATATGGGTGGCCTGGATAAAACCCTGGGCGCAAAGGTTAAAACCGCTCTGCAAGCGGAGGGTTTTAAAGTACTGACTGCCCCATCCAGCTTAGCGGGAACAGCTCGACTTAATATCTGTAACAGTAATACTATTCACAAAGGAGTCCAGTTGGAATTAACTAAAGCTCAGAGAAATTATTTGGCCAGTAACAGCACAGCTTTTGAGCGCTACACAACTGCCCTAGCGACAGCTTTGAAATAAACTAGCGGCAAAGATATTTAATAACGAATAGGCCTCCAGTCTCTGGAATACTAGAAATTAATTAAATATAATTGATCTACGTATGTTTACATACAAATATGACCCATGTTGGGTGGCGGCGGAGCAGCCCCAATAAATATGGTGCTGTATATAAAAACGTGAATACTTTACTTCCCTGTTCTATATAGTTTAAAGGTGCACATTGATTCTTTTCGATCATGGCATAAAACCAAAGAAGGTCAGGTAAGTAATGAAAAAGATTTCAAAAGATCTACATAGTGATCTTGCACCTTTAGAAGGCCGCAAGGAAATGGCCCAGTGGCAGATTGATACCGAATTTCGAGGTTTAACCTGGGAGGGCACTTACTGTTCTGTTGCCGCAGAGCTTGCAGACAACGCAAGTGACGGCGAGAGAGTAATCCGGCTTCAGGGCAGCATTTACCCTCAAAACAGGTTAACTCCTACTGCCGGATGGATAGAGCTAGAAACAAGTCCTGGCCAACAAATGCCTGCTCCCACTGATCTATATCTTGTAGGAACCCGTCCTCTGCCTCGGCCTAATATCACCTGCCTCTCCCGCCACCCTATCAATCAAGACTATTTAGTAGCGGCAACTTCAGACTCCTATTTGTTATTACTGGACGCTCGTCTACAGACCAACTTAAAGGTATTGGTACAGATCAAACTGCCCTCTTCCATCACATCACTGATCTGCTGCGGCAAGCGGTTGTTAGGCCTAGGCAAACCTCCGGGCAACACCGTGCAGATAATTGATATTACTACAAGTCAGGCACCGCATCCTGCCTTTTTGCCAGTAGCACGTCTCTCTCTTCAAGTAACCTTGATTGCTCTGGCCGAAAACGATTCCTGTTCCGCCTGGGGTCTAAGCAGTGCGGGACAAATCTACTGTTTGCAACTGTCTAATTCACAGCTTTTTTCTCAACCCCATGTAGATAGAATATCTCTAAAACCAATAGGCCGTTTACGCAGACCACCACTAACTATGGCCAGATTAGGATATTGTCTGAAAAATACCTATAAAGCTATTAAAAACAAACAGCCCTTCTGGCGGTACCGTTGCCCGACGAAAGAGGCCTTCTTGGGTTTTGCTTACGACGGGCAACACTATTGGGCATTTGACTCTCACAGACTTAAACCACCATCGGCGACACTGCTATTATATAATCAGGCCGGTACTTTGATCCGATCATTTAGTTCGCTTCCGGAGGTATCACTTAGTTCTTTGAACTACCTCCATAATAATCTGTTGGTTTTAGATTTGGAACACCAACAACTGCATCAATACCATTTGGCGGATACCATGCAACCGGTAGCAAGCCTGCCTCTAGCAAACCAGCGCCCTGGTTATCTTCCGGCCGGCACTGAGCTCACGGCAGGTATTCATGACCTATGTCTGTTATACGTAGGGGGTGAAGGCACCACTGCCGTGCACCGCTACGATAACGATAAGCTGATGCCCCTGGTTGGATATGCTACACCGGCTGGAGTAGTGGAGAACCTATTTATGGATGGTTTTCTGCTGCTTGCCCAGTATTCCCCACTATTGAATGGCAGGTCATTCGGAGTGGACCTTGAGGGTACTCCTTCCCGTCAGGAAGATTGGCTGGCTTTGTTTGATGAGTATTTCCACCCCCAGGTCAATCTCCAGGCCTTGGAAAACTGCACCAAAGAGATAACCCAGCAGTTGCAAGTCGGTAGAAACAAGCAGGTAAGAGTGGTATTGGGTGTTCCTACCCCCGACCATCGTTGCACCGACTGGGATAATAAGGGACTTTCATTAGCTACCGTTTTGCATCGAGTGAAGGTTACTCATTGGGCCATAAAGGAATTACTGAATCGTTGGCAGAATGCAAATTTTAAACACCTGGTGCTGGCTGGCTTCTACTACATGACCGAACAAGGAAGCTGGAACGATCATATCCTGCACATGTTCCCTAAACTATGCCATAAATATGGAATTCGCTCCTTTGCTATACCAGGTATCTCGTCCTCTTGGGTTACCGAATTTAACCGGGCTGGTTTTGACTGTGTAGCCCTCCAATCCTCACATGCCTTTTGGCAGCCACCTGATCGTCCGCGTTATTACCTTCTGAAATGCGCTGGCCGTATTGCCCGTGAATTCGGAATGGGGATGGAGGTAGAACTACCCTATGATGTTTTAGAAGCAGAAGGACAGCAAAAGCTTCGCGACTATCTGGAAATGGCATATATTCAAGGCTGGGCAGGTGCATTCAAAACCTACTTCCAAAGTTACAATCTGATAAAAACACTTGCCGAAAATAAGCAACCCGAATGTCGACAGCTCTACGATGATCTATATCGGATGAGCCGGCTTTCTCGACAGTCCAATCCCATTGTCGCCCATATATCAAGTAGTGCTTTAGCAATTGATTGTCGAACCGAATGGGTGGATAAAAAAGGTCGGTTATGGTTGCGACTAAACATTGAAGGCCACCAAGGTATTTTTAAGTTGTCGAGTTTGTCAGAGGAGTAATCTATATAATCTAGATTAGATAGGTTTAAGTTATATATGGGTTTGCTGTGAAAGACTACACTTTGATTAGAAACACTAAATATTATCAAAGCCGGGATTTGATCCCTACTTCAGAGTGTCAATAAAGGCAGACCGAGCAAAAAAGTTCAAGAGCAAGGCATTAATGAAAGCTCGTGATTGAGGCGTACATAAGGTACGTTGATTGAACGAGCTTTCGTTAATAACGCAGCTATTGGACTTTTTTGACGGTCTGGGGCCGGGGAACCGGTCTTTTTTTTAGCCATTTTTCTGCAAAAAGGAATGTTTCGCGGATTAGAGGGGATTTTAGGTTTTGTAATATATTTCCATTTTGTTATAATGGTCTCATTAGATTTGGATAAGGAGACCATAAGATGCGTAGATTTATCGCGGTCCTACTGATTACTATTATCACAACTCTTGCTTTCCCAGCAGCTGCCCTAACGCCTCAAGCATCATCCCCTCAGCAAATTCAGAATCGTGATCTTATTATTGAAAATATTATCGCTGACTATGCGCTTTATACATCTCTCCTATACCAAACCTATTCTTGGGAGCAATATCAAATCTTAAGCTGCGTCGATAACCACGAGTCAGCAGTTGAATATCTTGCCCCTGGTTTCGCCCTCCCCCTGGCTCAATCCATTGTAGATTATTATCTGCTATGGGTGCCTGAATTAGGAAAAATGGCGGTTATCCCCACTGATTCAATTCCGGTCATAACTGCCGAGGATAAACCCTACCTGAATATCCATCGGATATCTCCGGACGAAGTTGTATTGGAACGCATTTATACAAACTGTTATGAGATAGGAGACCGCTACCTCTATCGAATTACTGCTCATCAGGAAAAATCACGCTGGATAATTGTAGATTTATATTTGGAGCCTTTAGCGGATACTAATGCAACACAAGAAAAACGATAGACGCGGATAACGCGTTCCCTCTTCAAAGCGCAAAAAAAGGACTTCCAAAATAATTGGAAATCCCTGTTTTACAATGGTGGGCGATGACGGGCTCGAACCGCCGACATCCTGCTTGTAAGGCAGGCGCTCTCCCAGCTGAGCTAATCGCCCTAATGGTGACCCCTGGGGGACTCGAACCCCCGTTACCGCCGTGAAAGGGCGGTGTCTTAGACCGCTTGACCAAGGGGCCGTAAATGGTGGGCCTACCAGGATTCGAACCTGGGACCAACCGGTTATGAGCCGGTAGCTCTACCAACTGAGCTATAGGCCCGGAGTCTCTGAAAACCCCGCAAGAGTTAGTATATATAAAATCCCCTCAAAAATCAATAGCAATCGCATTTTATTTTTGGGGGGTCTTACCAGAAAAAAAGCGGTAAATCAAGAAATTACCGCTAATAAAATCTTTGGCTCCCCGAGTAGGATTCGAACCTACAACCCTCCGGTTAACAGCCGGATGCTCTACCGTTGAGCTATCGAGGAAGGACCCAACGAAGCTTATTATATAATCATTAGGAAGTCCTGTCAATACGACCCATTAATAATTAACAATCTCCTAATATCATTATTTGAGGAATTACTCAATATAATCTTTCAGTTTCTTACTGCGGGAAGGATGGCGGAGCTTGCGTAACGCCTTAGCCTCGATCTGCCTAATTCTCTCCCGGGTAACTCCAAATTCTTGTCCTACTTCTTCCAGGGTGCGGGGCCGGCCATCATCCAGACCAAACCTCAATCGCAAAACCTTCTCTTCCCGCTCTGTCAAAGTATTTAATATGCCGTCCATGTGTTCACGCAAAAGCACGAAGGAAGCAGATTCTTCTGGAGATTCAGCCTCCTCATCGGTTATAAAGTCTCCTAGATGGCTGTCATCTTCTTCACCAATGGGTGTTTCCAGGGAAACCGGCTCCTGAGCTACTTTCATAATCTCGATTACTCTTTCCACTGGAATATCCATTTCTCGGCCTACTTCCAACGGGGTAGGTTCCCGGCCGAGAGTTTGGAGTAGACTCCTTTGTACCCGCGACAGCTTATTTATTGTCTCTACCATATGCACCGGTATCCTGATAGTACGGGCCTGATCGGCTATAGCCCTGGTTATAGCCTGTCTTATCCACCAAGTGGCATAGGTACTAAACTTAAAACCCTTGCGATAGTCAAATTTTTCTACCGCCTTCATCAGTCCCAGATTACCTTCCTGAATTAAATCCAGGAAAAGCATACCTCTCCCTACGTACCGCTTAGCAATGCTTACCACAAGCCTTAGGTTGGCTTCAACCAGTTTGCGTTTGGCTTCTTCATCGCCGCCTTCAATGAGCAAGGCTAGATCAATTTCTTCATTGGCAGTAAGTAATCGCACCCGGCCTATCTCTTTAAGATACATACGCACGGGATCATCTATTTCTACCCCATCGGGTATGATTACTTTTTCATTTTCTATACTCTCAGGCTCAGCTTCTTCAGCTTCCCCTTCCCCGTCCGGTCCAACCGCAATTCCCAGTGTCTGCAGATGCTCAAGAATATCATCTATTAGGTCGGGTTCCAAATTATAACTCTGAAGTTCTTCCATAATTTCTTCGTAAGTAAGATTTTTCTTTTTCTTCCCTTTTTCGGCTAAAGCGCTTATACTCTCTGCCATTTTACGTTCCGTTTTCACAGTATCCCCCCTTCCCGGGTTACGTCAGATAATTTATCTAATCTCAAAATATAGGTAAGTACAGAATCAAAATCCCCAGTGTCGTCAAGTGTTTTTAGCTGTGCAAAAGCTTTTTGCCATTGGTATTCTTCCTTCTTCTGCTCTACCCTCATAATAAACTCTTCCACTTCCCTGGCTACATCAGGATTATGTTCATCCATGAGCATCGCGATTCGCACATAAGTCGATTCTAGTCCTTCAGCCAAGGCGATATGAATCATATCTTTCATTTTTTCAACCTGATCCCCCTGCAACTGGTCATACTTTGCAATTAAGGCCCGGTAATCCGGGTTCGCAAAGAAATTAATCCCAATCCTGTTTTTTATTTTGGAAAACATTGTCTGGTCTTTCAGCATAGCTGCCAGAATTTTCTCCTGTATACCATAATTACCGTATTTATAATTATCCCATATTATTTCAATATTATTCCTGTTCTGACTACCGAGCTTATTATTATAGGCTTTCTGAACCTCCTGAAATACAATATTCTCCTCCACCCTCAGCTTGCGCGCCAACATCCGGGTATAAAAATCCTTCTCCAGAGCACTGGACAAACAACTGATATCTGGTTTGAGCAGGTTAATAATATTGATCTTCGCCTCTAAGTCAAGCGCAGGAGCAGCATTAATATATCGGTTTAACTTGAATTCTATATCACTATATCCATTATTCTTTATATACTGCCAAAATCCCTCTTTCCCAAAATAATCTATATATTCATCAGGATCCTTGCCTGGTGGCAGACTAACTACTTCAACCTTCAACTCTGCTCCTTTAAGTACCGTTATAGCCCGGAGAGTCTCTCTTTGTCCGGCTTCATCTCCATCATAAATAACTACCACCTTTTCCGCATATCGGCGTAATAGATGGGCCTGCTCTTCAGTTAAGGCCGTTCCCAGGGAAGCCACCACATTTTTTATACCTGATTGCTGCAGTTTAATGCAATCCATATAACCTTCTACCAGAATGGCACCATTTTTTTCTCTAATAGTTTCTCTTGCTGAGGCTAAGCCATATAGATTTTTTCGTTTCGAGAATAAATCGGTTTCAGCAGTATTCAGATACTTAGGGAGACTTTCCCCCAGACTTCTGCCGCCGAATCCTACTACATCCTGGTTATACTGAATAATGGGAAATATTATCCTCTGCCGAAATAGATCATAAAAGCGGTTTTGATTCTCACTACGCTTAATTAGCCCTGCTGCTTTCACTGTTTCAACTGCAAAGCCTTTTTTAAGCAAATAGTCTTCAAGCTGGTTCCATTCATCAAGAGCATACCCGAGCTGAAAGGATTCCATGGTTTCCCGGGATATTCCCCGCTTCTCCAGATAAGCTTGAGCTGCCTGCCCTCGCTCACTGGTGAGAATTGCATGATAATACTGGGCAGCAGCATTATTAACGGCAATGATCTGTTTACGTTTATCTATTGTCCTTCGATCCTGGGTACGATTGATTTCAACCCCGGCTTTAGCAGCCAATATTTCCAAGGCCTCTTTAAATTCAAGGCCATCTTTTTTCATTAGGTAAGAGAAGACATTACCGCCCGCATGACACCCAAAACAATAATACATCTGCTTGTCCCGGCTAACACTGAACGATGGCGTTTTCTCCTGATGAAACGGGCATATGCCCCAGTAATTATTCCCTTTACGGCTGAGCTGAACTGTTTCAGAAATTAATTCCACAATGTCTATTCTGGATTCAATTTCACGAATATTCTGCTCATCATCGTATTTCGCCATGGTTTTCACCTACTATTCTATATTGACGGGAAAATACCTTTTTAATTCAAAGAAAATGTCAGATTCCCATGATATTTACCAAATTACAGGGTCATCTTTTGTTCCAAAAACTCGCCCGGCCTCTGGAACCAGGGATTGGGGAATATATATATCCTTAAAAAGACTAATACAATAAGCGTCACTCATACCAGAGATATAATCTACTACGGCTCTTTCTATTCCTTCTTCCGCAGCTATCTGCAGGAATAAAGGACTCATTTTATCCGGAAACTTTTTATAATAGTCATACAGATGCTCAATAATAAACATCGCCCGACTTCTCTCAGCCTGACACACTGAACCTCGATAAATGGTTTCAAACATGAACTCCCGCAATCCCCACAATGCTCGTTCAGTTTCCGGACCTGGTTCTACCAAAGGAATCGAACTATTCGTTATTAGATGGCGAGTATTGTAAATAGTGTCAATTACCAGGGTAGCTATCCTCTGGCTGTGAGTAGTCCCTAAAACATCCAGAAATTCACCGGGAATTTGTTCAATCGTCAATAATCCAGCCCGCACTGCATCATCGATATCGTGTTGCACATAAGCAATTTTATCGCTTATGCGAATAACTTGCCCTTCCAAAGTAGATGCCCGTGGGGTGCCTTTTCCATATCCGCTATGATGCAATACTCCATCCAGGACTTCTGAACTTAGATTTAACCCACTTCGCTCCCGATGCTGTTCAACCCGGGTTAAAACTCTAATACTGTTCTCATTATGGCGGAAATGTCCCCCGGTTAATTCATCCAGGATTTGCTCACCGGCATGAGCAAAAGGGGTATGGCCCACATCATGGGCCAGAGCTATAGCTTCGATCAGATCCAGGTTGAGGTTTAAACCAGCACCGATTGTTTTGGCTATCTGATTGACTTCCAGAGTATGAGTAAGACGGGTACGGTAATGATCCCCCGGCGGGGCCACAAAAACCTGAGTTTTATGTTTTAGTCTGCGGAAAGATTTGGAATGTACTATTCTATCACGATCAACCATAAAACAGGTCCGGATTGGATCAGGCTCTTCCTGAATCAGCCTTCCCGCGGACTTGCTGGCCTGAGTAGCTAGCTTATCCAGACCGGATACTTCCCGTGCTTCGATTTCTTCTCTAACTGTCATTATTTCACCTCACCTGTGACTGAACTGCTCTCGACTAAAGTGCAGTTGTATAATTTGGGGCAGGACTCTAGGATAAAAGCTAGTAATAAGGTCTGATTTCTATATTAGTTGATTTTATAGGTATATTATACCATTTTTGAACCCGCAGGGCAAACATATGTTCCCGATAACTTCGCTCACTAATTGAGTCACGACGTTTGATTATGGGTAATTAAAAAAATCCTTAGCCATTTAAGGTTAAGAATTATAGAACGCTATTAGAGATCTCGCAAACAAATTCTTAAGTTTTGGCTTCACTTTAACAATAACCTTACCTAGTCAATCCCACTTTATACCTTCATATTCTTATACTACAATATAGGTCCTAATTCCTTTAAATATGTTAAATAAAAATGAATATTAGGTAATACAAAAAAGCCGTACTCATTAAATACCGGGTTCTTGCGGCTAATAAGCTTGGCCTACTGCATTGTGAACTGCTGTCTGATGGGCACGCCCCAGATTGTACTTTGAATGAGTTCGACTATTAAGAAAATGGATACAGAAATGCCTAGAGGAGCCCTGGTTTAACCAGGGCTCCTCTTATAATTTCTCGAACAATATATTATTTATTTTTTAATTGTGACTGGGCCGCTGCCAGCCGGGCAATTGGAATTCTATATGGAGAACAGCTTACATAATCCAAGCCGATTAGATGACAAAATTCTATTGAGCTAGGCTCACCGCCATGTTCACCACATATCCCCATGAGAACACCCGGTCTGGTTCTCCGGGCTTTCTCCACTGCCATTTTCATGAGAGTTCCTACGCCCTTACGATCAAGTACCGCGAAGGGATTGTCTTTTAGAACTTTTCTTTCCAGGTAAACAGGAATAAACTTGCCTTCAGCATCGTCACGGCTGAACCCAAAGGTTGTCTGGGTTAAATCATTGGTGCCAAAAGAAAAGAATTCTGCCTGTTCAGCAATTTCATCAGCCACTATACAGGCCCTAGGAAGCTCCAACATAGTCCCCAACACAAAGTCCAGTTCCATCTGGCTGGACTTCTTAACCTCTTCATACACCGTTAGAATATCTTCCCTGAGCAAGGTAAATTCTAATTTATCCATTACCAGGGGTATTTCTATTTCGGCAAAAGTATCAATTCCCTGCTCCTTCAACAGACACATGGCTTCAAATATCGCTCGAGCCTGCATAATGTATATCTCTGGATAGGTCAGCCCCAGGCGGCAGCCTCGATGTCCCAGCATTGGATTAGCTTCTGAAAGTTTATGAATTTTTTTCAGCAATTCCTCTTTGGGAAACAATTCATACTGGCTGGCTTGGTTGTGTTTCATTTCAGCAATCTCCAGCATCAATTCTTCATGATCAGGCAGGAATTCATGCAGGGGAGGATCTAACAGCCTAATGGTGACTGGGTACGGTGCCATGGCTTTCAATATCCCATGAAAATCGTCCCGCTGGAATGGTAATAGTTTGGCCAGGGCGACTTCACGATCAGCCAGGTTTTCCGCCAGTATCATCTCCTGTACGATCGGCAGGCGTTCCTGGGCCATAAACATATGCTCAGTACGGCACAGACCGATTCCCTCAGCTCCAAATTCTCTAGCTCTGACAGCATCTTCAGGTGTATCCGCATTAGCCCTTACCGCCAATTTCTTAATATCATTAGCCCACCCCAGCAGGGTTTCAAATTCATCTGACAAGGTCGGTTCTATCATTGCTACCTCGCCCAGCATCACTTTACCGGTAGCGCCATCCAGAGTAATGATGTCGCCTTCCTTTACGGTCACATCATTAACCGTGAAGAGTTTAGCTTCAATATCTATTTTAATGCCTTCACAGCCGCATACACATGGTTTGCCCATACCACGAGCCACAACTGCCGCATGTGATGTCATTCCTCCGCGGGCAGTCAATACTCCCTGTGAGTACACTATGCCATGAATATCATCAGGAGCGGTTTCATTGCGAACCAAAACTACCTTTTCGCCTGCTTCTCCGAGTTTTTCAGCTATATCGGCATCTAAGACAACTTTGCCGCAGGCCGCCCCGGGTGAAGCAGGCAATCCTTGCGCAATAGGATGTAATTGCACTGAATTATCAATTTGTCTATGTAAAAGCTGGTCAATCTGTTCCGGGTCTACTCTAAGTAAAGCTTCCTCTTTGCTAATCAGTCCTTCGCTTACCATATCTACCGCAATTTTAACGGCTGCTCGGGCAGTTCTTTTGCCGGTCCTGGTTTGCAGCATGTAAAGTATCCCTTTTTCTACAGTGAACTCAATGTCTTGCATGTCACGATAATGATGCTCTAAATTAGCACAGGTATCGATAAACTGTTGGTATACAGAAGGCAAGCCTTCTTTTAGCCGGGAAATGGGCAGCGGTGTTCTAATTCCAGCCACCACATCCTCGCCCTGAGCATTAACCAAGAACTCTCCGTATAATTCACTCGATCCCGTGGATGGGCTGCGCGTGAAGGCTACCCCGGTGCCGCAATCATCACCCAGATTGCCAAAGGCCATACATTGGATATTTACCGCCGTACCCAGATCGTCAGGGATTTTATTAATACGCCGATATACGATGGCGCGTTGATTTTTCCAGGAACTAAACACCGCTTTTACTGCCATGATAAGTTGTTCCCGTACATCCTGAGGGAAGTTAAAGCCTTTCTTTTCTTGGACTAGTACGTTGTATTCTTTAATTATCTCCTTGAGCTCTCCCGCTGGGATTTCATAATCAAAAATTAGTCCTAATTTACGTTTATATTTTTCAACAATTTCTTCAAAATCGGCGTGTTCGATTTCAAGCACTACATTGCCAAACATCTGAATAAAACGGCGGTAGCAATCAAAGGCAAAACGCTCGTCGCCCGATAAATTGGCTAATCCCAGTACCGATTCATCATTAAGCCCCAGATTTAAGATCGTATCCATCATACCTGGCATGGAAACAGCTGCTCCCGATCTCACCGAAACTAATAATGGATTTTGTTGATCACCAAATTTCTTATTGGTTTTCTCTTCTATTTTACCAAGGGCAAGCATAGATGCTTCCCACATGCCTTCCGGAAACTCCTGACCTAAAGCCAGGTATTCATTGCAGGCCTCAGCGGAGATGGTAAATCCAGGCGGCACCGGCAACCCAATGTTAGTCATTTCGGCCAGATTGGCTCCTTTACCCCCCAAAATTGCTCGCATATCAGCCTTTCCTTCTTCGAACAGGTATACGAATTTCTTGCTAGACATTACTTAACCTCCTATAGTAGATTTCTAATATTTTGCTGGCTGTTTCTTCCACCGCACGATTGGTAACATCAATAACGGGACAGCCTAATCTTTTCATTATTTTGTCCGAATATTCCAGCTCTTCCAATATGCGATCAAAATTAGCATAGCTGGCCTGTCCTGTTAATCCTAGCGTTTTCAGCCGCTCGGTTCGTATGTTATTTAATAATTCGGGTTTGATTACCAGACCGATTACCTTACCCCGTTTCACTTTAAATAATTCATCCGGTGGTGAAACTTCAGGAACCAGCGGTACATTAGCAACTTTTATCCGTTTATGGGCCAGGTACATGGATAATGGGGTTTTGGAAGTACGCGAAACGCCAACCAGGACGATATCCGCTTGAGCTATGCCCCGCGGATCCTTGCCATCGTCATAACGCACGGCAAACTCAACTGCTTCGACCCGACGGTAATACATTTCGTCTACCTTACGCAACAAGCCGGGTTCGCGTTTGGGGGACAGATGACTGGCTGCTTCAAACGCAGAAATAATAGGGCCTAAAATGTCAACACATACCACTCCGACTGCAGCCGCCTCGTGTCGCAGGAATTCCGCCAGTTCATCCAGAACCAGCGTATAGGCAATCATAAATTTGTTTTCTACTGCCTGATGGACGATCTCCTCAATGGTAGCCTTATCTGAAATATTGGGGATCTGCCTGATTTCCATGCTTCCAGAGTTGAACTGGCTGGCGGCAGCTCTGACTACCATCTCGGCTGTCTCTCCAATAGAGTCGGATACAATAAAAACTCCAGGTAAATGATTTGTCAAAATCCCTAACCTCCTTGATTATTTAAAGGCCAGATCTAGAAACAAGCGAGTTATATTAGTCTTGGTAATCCTGCCCACAACCTCATAGCTTTCCTCACCTGGCATGCCAATAAAGCGTTTTACCACTGGCAAGGAATCCACTTCATGTTCCACGATCTTTTTGACTGCCTCTACAACAGTATCCTCGCAATCAGCAGTGATAACATTGGGCATACGGGTCATAATCACACTGACCGGTACTTGATGGATATCAACTTTACCCAGGGTAGTCTTTAAGAGATCTTTGCGTGATACCAGTCCCGCCAAATAATTATCATCATTAACCACAAAAATAGTGCCGGTATCCTCTAAAAACAAGGTTACAATTGCATCATAAATGCTGCACTTTTCTTTGACCACCACGGCCATAGACATAATATCCTTAACCCGGTACAAATTCAGGATTTTTCTTATCTGGTTATTGGCTCCATCAGCTTTATAGGTATAGCCCACCCGGGGTTTCGCTTCCAGATAACCAGACATGGTTAGTACGGCCAAATCAGGACGCAAGGCGGCCCTGGTCACCTCTAACAGTTCGGCAATGCTTTCACCGGTTATAGGACCATGGTTTTTGACAATATCCAGGATTTTTCCTTGGCGTTCATTTAGTTCGATTTTTTTCACCACCCAATTATGCTATACTTTTTGGGTAAAACCACACTAATTATATATACTATATAGACTAAAAAAATCCTGTTTGCAAGTAAATTTTTATGGCATTACTTTACTGAAATCTGCCAGGGAGTTGCACAAACCCGCTACAGTCCTTAATAATCCCAGGCGAGCTGATTTTAATTCTTTGTCTTCGACCATAACCATTACCGCCTCAAAAAATCGGTCGATATCTGTCCGCATCCCCGCCATCATTTTCATACCCTCAATATACTTTTGTTCTGCCATTATCTGTTCGATTTTCGGTTTTAATTGCAGGCAGTTTTGGTAAAGAGCTTTTTCACTGGGATCAATAAGGATTTCTCTCTTGACTATTTCACTGTCCCATTTCTTCGAAAGGTTATAGGAGCGGTTAAATACTACCAGAAAATCCTCCCAATAGGAAGAGTTTTTAAAATCACGAACTGCCTCGGCCCTTAATATAATCTGGTTCAGATTGCCTCCGGATTGATAGAGCGCCGCATCTATTACATCATACGATAAACCCCGGTCTAACATGATTCCCCGCATTCTTTGCAGAATAAAATCGGTGAGATCATGAACCGTTTCCGCTTCATTTTTTTCGGGTGCTATGTCTAGAAGGCCTTGATAAGCTTGACTAATTAATTCACATAAATCAATCTTTAATCCCAAGTCAATTATTATATTGACGATACCTAGAGCCTGGCGTCTTAGGGCATACGGATCCTGAGAGCCGGAAGGTTTAATGCCAATTGCGAAAAAGGCGGTCAGGTTATAAATCTTTTCCGCCAGAGACAGGACTATACCCGTTTCCGAAGCAGGTAGTCTGTCACCCGCAAATCTGGGGAGATAATGTTCCAATATGGCCTCGGCTACTTCGGGCGCTTCTCCGCCCTTAATGGCATAGTAACGTCCCATGATTCCCTGTAGTTCAGGGAATTCATATACCATATTACTGAGCAGGTCTGCTTTACAGAGATATGCCGCCTGATCAGCTGTAATGGGATTACTTAGGTTATACTTCCGACTGATGTACACTGCCAGTGCGCGTAACCGCTCTACTTTGTTGAAAACACTGCCTAGACGCTCATGAAAAAGCACTTCCTTAAGACGCGGAATAAAGGACTCCAAAGGTTTCTTGGTATCTTCCTTCCAGAAGAACAAAGCATCTTCCAGGCGAGCCTTGATCACTCTTTCATTTCCAGCCCGGACGATGTCAAGGCTATAGTCGGTTCCATTGCGAACACCGATGAAGTAGGGCATCAGCTTGTCATTGGCATCAAAGACCGGAAAATAACGCTGGTGTTCAATCATACTAGTGGTCAGAACTTCAGGAGGAACCTCCAAATAAGATGAGGAGAATTCTCCGTAAAAGGCCGTAGGGTATTCCAGCAAGAAGGAAATCTCTTCGAGTAAGTCCTCATTCTCCACCGCTTTCCCCCCGACCGCTGCCGCCACTTCTTGAACCTGCCGCCAAATAAGCTCCTTGCGTTCTTGCTGGTCAACGATGACGTAGTTTTCCCGTAAGCGGACAAAGTAATCATCGATACTTTTTATTTCAATGGGTCCAGCCGAAAGGAAACGATGGCCCATCGTAAAATTCTTAGTCGTCACGTTTTCGATCTTCATAGGCAGTAACGTCTCTCCATAATAGGCTAACAGCCACCGTACCGGCCGACCGAATTTCGTCTGATAGTACGCCCAGCGCATGAATTTGGGAAAGGGCAGAGCAAAAATTACCTCTAATAGAAGGGCAGGCAGTAAATCTACCGTCTTTCCACCCATTTCCTGTTTTATAGCAAATACGTATTCCACCCCGGCTACTTCACGGATTTGCAGTTCAGAAACATCAACTCCCTGTCCACGAGCGAAACCCTGCGCTGCTTTACTGGGCTGTCTTTCTTTATCAAAAGCAGCCTCCTTTTTCGGACCCCGAAATTCCATGATTGCATCATGCTGGGTCTCAGCAACACCTTCGACATGTAAAACCAAACGTCGTGGGGTTCCTGAAGTACGAACCGACGTATAATCAATTCGTTTGTCCAGCAGAATTTTTTCAGTTAAAATTTTTAACTCTGCCAAAGCTGGGCTCATAAAAGGAGCCGGCATTTCTTCTACACCGATTTCCAGCAACAGATCTTTAGGCATTATGCGCCCACCTCCTCATTTTTCAGAACTTCCTGACGAAGTTTTTCGTCCTTGAGCAAAGGATAACCAAGTTTTTGACGCTGTTCCAAATAAACCCGGGCCACGGTACGGGCGAGATTCCGCACCCTTCCGATATAGCCAGTGCGTTCCGTAACACTAATAGCTCCCCGGGCATCCAGCAAATTAAAAAGATGTGAACATTTCAAAACATAGTCATAGGCTGGCTGTGCCAGACCTAGTTCTGAAACCCGCCGAGCTTCCCCCTCGCATAGGTTAAACATAGTGGTAAGGGTCGCTACATCTGATGCTTCGAAGTTATAATGAGAGTAATCCACCTCCGCCTGGTGGTATACATCCCCATAGGTGATCCCATCTACCCATTCCACATCGAAAAGACTTTCCTTATTCTGAATATACATGGCTATACGCTCAATACCATAAGTGATCTCGGCACAAACCGGATAACAGTCAAAACCACCACATTGCTGGAAATAAGTGAACTGAGTTATTTCCATCCCATCCAGCCATATTTCCCAGCCTAATCCCCAGGCTCCCAATGTCGGAGATTCCCAGTTATCCTCTACCAGGCGAATATCATGATATTCCGGTTCTATTCCCAGGTGTCGCAGGCTATCCAAATACAAGTCAATTACATTGTCTGGCGAGGGTTTCAAAATTACCTGGAACTGAAAATAATGCTGCAGCCGATTGGGATTTTCCCCGTAACGCCCATCAGTGGGCCGCCGGGATGGTTCCACATAGGCCACCTTCCATGGTTCTGGGCCCAGCGAACGCAAGAAAGTTGCAGGGTTCATGGTTCCGGCGCCCTTTTCCATATCATAAGGCTGTTGAATGATGCAGCCTTGCTGAGCCCAGAAGGCCTGCAGTTTCATGATCATTTCTTGAAAATTCATTTGCTTACCTCCAATACAGTTTTGTGAAAGAGAACGATAGGCGCGGATTGACGCGGATTTCTAAAAATTTTTGAACCTAAAATATCACGAATAAGGTGTTATTGTAGTGTCATTGAACTGAGCAAGGTGGCATCCAATTATCACTATTTCAAACCATTGCCTTATACCCTCGGTATCCCAAAAAGGGTAAGAAGTCCGCGATAGTCATATCAATCCGCGCTGTCCCCCTGCGGGGACTTCTGATGTGAACTTTGTTCACAATTAATGTTGCCGCGTCTATCGTTCCCATAAAAATAAAAAGCGCCCGTAATCCAACAGGGACGGGGAAAACCCGCGGTTCCACCCTGCTTGGCACGTAGCCCACCTCTTAAATGCCGTTTACTCCGAAGTGCCTTCAGATAACGCCCCTGCCGGTTCCCATCCTTCCCGGTTTTCTGAAAAAGGCGGTTTAGCTTACTACTCTTCATCATTGTTTGGCTATTAATTTCATAGATAGTTTAACAACCGTATATCGGCTTGTCAATCTGAAACCTTAACTGTTTGTTTCAACCAGCGAATAGTGTTCTTCAGTTTAAATCTTCTCTCCAAATGGTATTCCAGATATCTCTCCAAAAAGATCTCCAACTGCTGCATGGCGGGTGGTGATGCCTTTACCCTCTGTACGGCCTGCAGAGTGCCTTCACAGAGAAGCTTTATAAGCGCCACACTCTCTCCCCGTAAGCTTATCAATAAGTCTCCGGGCTTTACGCAGGAACCACAAACCAAACCTCCCTCAACCAAACTGAAATTGAAATCGCTTATCTGTTTACCACCACAAACTACGCATTGATGGATCACCGGTTTATAACCCAGACTTACCAATAATCTGCATTCAAAATACCGCACCAACATCAGGTTTAAGCCCTGTTCATTGATTAATTCCAAAACCCGTACCACTGAATCATATAAATTGGGCATGGGCACGCGTTCCATCAGGCTCTTATCCAGCAGTTCCATAAGGTACATAGAATACAGGGTCCTATTCATATCCTCGCGCGAATTACCGAAGAAATCAATTATTTTACCCTGCGTAATTAAATCCATTTCCTTGCCGCGATTATAAAATAGTAAAGAATGACAAAATGGTTGAACACAGCCTCGCAAACTGCTCCGGGTTTTTTTGATACCTTTGGCTACTGCGGTTATTTTGCCCTCTTTCTCCGAAAATATCGTCAGCAACCCGTCACTCTCTCTTAGATCGCGTTTCTTCAGCACTATGGAACGGCTCCTATAATACATAATATCTTCCCACTATTGCCGTCCCCTTCCACAATACTCCTCAATCAAATGGCGAGCATTGCTGGTACCGAGTCTGGATGCCCCTGCCTGAAGCAGTTCCAGCGCAAAATCCAGCTCTCTAATTCCCCCCGAGGCTTTGATCTTAAGAGATTCCGATTTATGTGTCTTTATTACTTCAATATCCTCGAGACTGACTCCCCGATTCGAAAACCCAGTAGAAGTTTTAATATAATCCGCAGCGGTGGAGCTTATATATTCCGTAATTGTTCCCAACTCATGTTCGGTTAACAGAGCTGTCTCTACTATGACTTTGAGAATAAAATTCTTTTGCTTTTTAAGGGCCAGAACTGCCTCTAGCTCCTGTATCACTTTATTATATTCTCCATCTTTTACCGCTCCAATATTTATTACCATATCAAGCTCATCCGCACCGTCCTCGAGCGCTTTAGCGGCCGCGTAGATTTTACTGTCCGACCGATCTGCGCCAAGCGGAAAGCCAATTACCGTACATAATTTCACCTGGCTGTCAGCCAGCAGTCTCCGGGCACAATCTACTCGATAGGGATGAATACAAACGGCAGCCATATTATATTTGACTGCCTCCCTGCATAAAGCCTCTATGTCGATTTTCTGGGCCTCTGGTTTCAGGTTAGTACTATCTAAAAAAGAAGCAATATCTAAAGTTTGCATAACATTCACTACTAACTATCCCCAATCCCCGTACACCTTGTACCTTATCCCTTTGTCCCGTACCCCGGTATCCCTGTCCCTGGTCCTACTCCGGTTCACTATCCTCTATACCCTATGCACTATCCACTTATATCCGATATCCCAATTGATTGAGATTGTTTTCGTTATCGCGCCAGTTCTTTTTGACCTTAACCCACAAATCCAGGTATACCGAAGATCCCAGCATCTCTTCTATATCGACCCGTGAACGTTCTCCTATCTTCTTGAGCATCTGCCCCTTTTGGCCAATGATAATGGCCTTTTGTGAATCTCGCTCAGTATGAATTACAGCCCTCACATAGACTTTACCGTTAGCCTGGTTTTTGAACTCCTCTACCTCCACGGCCAGAGAATGTGGAACTTCATCGCGGGTAAGCAATAAGGCCTTCTCCCTTATCAATTCGGCTACAATGAAGGATACCGGCTGGTCAGTCATATCATCTTCCGGGTAATACAAAGGCCCTTCCGGCAAATACTGAATAGTTTTATCAAGCAGTGTGCTCACATTGGTACCTTTGGCTGCGGAAATTGGTATAAGTTCAGTAAAATTCATTTGATTAAAGAAAGGTTGAACAAAGTCTTTGATCTCTGCCTCTCCCACCAGATCAATTTTATTAACGAGCAGAAACACGGGAACCTCAATATTCCTTAACTGATCAATAATGTACTGCTCGCCCGCACCAAAAGGCCGGCTGGCATCAGTCATGTAATAAATGATATCCACTTCTTTAAGACTCTGGGTGGAAATCTTCAACATATATTCACCCAAGAGATGCTTGGGTTTATGCATGCCGGGGGTGTCAATGAAGATAATCTGCCCCTCGGGAGAGGTTAGAATACCTTGAATTCTAGTCCTGGTGGTCTGTGGCTTTTCTGAAACAATGGCTATTTTAGCACCAATCATAGTATTAATCAAAGTGGATTTTCCCACATTAGGCCTACCTATAATACTTACAAAACCAGACTTCACTATTATTTATCCCTCCTGTACGGATCGTCCTGATTGAAAGCCGAAGCCTTCTCCTGTCGGCCATCCTCAGTCAACAAACCTTTGGATGTACCTTACTTGTCCAAGGAAAAAACCTGGGGCAGCATTTCCCTCAAATAATATTCCCTAATTTCATCTTTTTCATTGGCGGCAAATATTTTGATGGTAGTCGAAAATTCGGCCAGGACTTGCAGGCAGGCCCCGCACGGGTATAGGTAACCTAGCCCGCTGCCGGCTATGGCAATTGATTGAAACTGCCGCTCCCCGGCTGTAATAGCCTTAAAGACAGCGATGCGTTCTGCGCAAACAGTCAAGCCCAGCGAAGCATTTTCTACATTCGCGCCAATATATATTTGTCCTCCCGCTGCCAATAAAGCAGCTCCCACCCTGTATTTAGAGTAAGGAGCATACGCCATTTGCTGCGCATTGCGCGCCAGCGCCACCAATTCACGTGGTTCCATTGCTGCCTCTCCTATCACAACTTCATAAGAATACCAATAAGATAAGGTCCAAACAAAATGAACGCTATTACCACAGCATTTACTGCTGCCAGCAGAACTCCCCCGGCCGCCAAATCTTTAGCAATTTTAGCCAATGGATGCTGCTGAGTACTAAATAGGTCTATGGCTCGCTCAACTGCGGTGTTAACAGTTTCCGCAGCCAGCACCATAAATATAGTAAGGCTGAGCATTGCCCATTCCAATCTGCTTAAACCTGCAATAACCCCCATTACCAACGCTGCCAAGGCTGCCAATAAGTGAATTTTCATGTTGGGTTCATTGGCTACCCCGTATAGAATCCCCTGTATAGCATAAGAAAAACTCTTCCGCAACCTGTTCATCCTAATAGTCTACCTTTCCAGGTTGATACTCTGCAATATCTTTTCCTCTAAATCGTGCATAGCTTTTTCCTCAGCTTCAGTGTCATGGTCAAATCCCAATAAATGAAGCATACCATGAGCTACCAGAAAACCAAGCTCTCGTTCCATGCTGTGTCCATATTCCTCACTTTGAGCCTGCGCTTTTTCCATTGAAATAACTATATCCCCCAGTACATTCAGTTCATTGGAAAAATCGAAACCAGGTTCGTCCTCGGCCAGTTCATTCATGGCAAAGGATAACACGTCAGTCGCACTATTCTGGTTGCGGTAAATAAGGTTAAGATCTTTAATGTAATTATTATCGACCAGCAGGATACTAAGCTCTGACTTAAGTGGTAAGTTTCTCATTTTCGCAATGGCATTAGCTACATTGTTTATGGTTTTCTGTAACACAGGGCTGTATTTAACTTTGTCTTGCTGGTTTATTATCATCGTATCCATGCAGTTCTCTCCTTTTCGTGAGCTCCTGTACTATATCCGGATATTCGATACGTTTATGATAGACCCCTTCCAGAACCTTGCTGAAAGTATTTGCAATAACATCCAGATCCTTGAAAGTGAGGTTGCTCTCATCCAATTGTCCGTCGTTTAATTTATCCCTTAGTATTTTTCGTATCATGGCACGAATACTGTCCATATTAGGATTGGTCAGGGAACGAACCGCCGCTTCCACAACATCCGCCAGCATCACCAGGGCTACTTCCTTGGTCTGCGGTTTTGGTCCTTCATATCTGAAACTATCCTCATTAACCATGCCCTCGCCTTCTTCTTCAATAGCCTGATTATAAAAATATGGGGCTAAACTGGTGCCGTGATGTTCGGCAATAAAGTCGATAATTACCTGCGGCAAGCGCGCTTCCCGAGCCAGTTCCACGCCTTCCTTAACATGGGAAATAATAATTAATGCGCTTAAAGCTGGGGCAATTTTGTTATGGGGTTCATCAAAGCCGCGTTGATTTTCCACGAAGTATTCCGCCCTTTTAATCTTGCCAATATCATGGTAATATGCGCCAACTCTTACCAGCAAGGGATTGGCCCCAATTGGTTCGGCCGCAGCTTCTGCCAGGTTACCCACCATTAGACTGTGATGATAGGTTCCGGGTGCTTCAATGAGGAGCCGTTTGAGAAGATCATGGTTGGGATTAGTCAGCTCCAGCAGCTTAATCATGCTAGTGATGGAGAAACCGCTTTCCAGGTAGGGTAAGGCTCCAATCATCAAAACAGCTGATAGGATACCGCTGATAAGTCCTAATAGTATTCCGATTAGGGCAATGCTGATCGTAATATTGCCCGCAATAAATGTCATGGTTAAAATCGTGGCCACATTTGCCATGGCAATATAAAATCCAGCTTTGGCTAGATCGGAGGTCTGGCTTAAGCGCGTGACCCGGTAAACACCTACCGTACCACTAATGAAGGCGGCAGTAACAAACGCTAATTGATGGGTATCCGTTAAAAGGCCTACAAACAAGGCTATGAGCATGGTCATAAAATAGGCTAAGCGGTTGTCAATCAGAATAGCAATTAACATGGACCCTGCGGCAACAGGGGCTAAATAGCCTGACATGGCGTTTATATCAGGGCGCTCAGCGATTTGGATAACAGTCATAACCCGGGAGAGTAAAAGAACTATAGCAACAATTAACCCGAGCAATAACATCAGGGAATCATTTTTGTATATTTCTTTATGGTAGCGTTTTAAATATTCCCTCACCAGCCATAAACTAATTAGTACAAAAGCGGCTAAACCCAACATGGTTAGAGTATAACTTTGGGTTCGCTGGATTCCCAGTTGTTCCAACACAGATATCTGCTCGGCAGTTACGCGATCCCCTTCCCGAACAATAATCTCACCGGTTTTAACAGTTTTGTGGACTGGTTCAACCGCATCCTCCGCCTCCTTGATAGCTTTGGTAGTAGCCTCCTGGTTATAAATCATATTGGGACGGATAGCGTCAATAGCGGCCAGCTTAATAACCTCAATAGCCGATGAGTTAAAGGCTATTTTATCGGCCTGCCCCGATGCCTCTTTATATACCCCCGCCAGTGCCTCTTCGGTAATTGGTTTGTCCATGACGGTTTCCAATATACTCAGGGTAGTCTGTTGCATCTTCTCAATGTCCAGGGGTTTAGTTGTCAGCAAATAATTTGCCAAGGCAGTTGTGTCGTAGCCGGAATTAACACTCTTACGACGCACCCTACCATCTAAAAGACTCTTAATGGGAGTCTTTTTGTCGGTATTATCAGCTAACAAAATATCTTTGATATTGGTGTAGAAACTATTGACCTCGGTTCGGGCATTAGGCAGCGCATATTGATCCGCTTGATAGGATTTTTGCACCTTGGCAACGGCCTGGCTCTTCAATTCTGCCGTCTGTTTTTCATCAATGATGAAGGCGTTAATATTGGAAACAATATCACGTTGGGCCACTTCATCGGTACGCAGGGTAACCTGTTGAGGGCTGAAATTGCCAAAGACTATTCCAGTCATTATAACGAAAAACACTAACAGCCCCATTATTCTTCGGTTATTGGAATCTTTCCAGAAAGAGCCGATTTTTCCGCCAAAAAAGTACTTGAAAATACTTACCAGCTTCATTTAATAATCCCCTTAAATAGCTCCACAGGTCTATTGTTGAGCCTGGAAAATTTCGTAAGCATTAATGATTTTCTGAACCAGTGGATGTCTCACGACATCTTCCTTGCCAAGGTACTCAAAAGAAATACCCTTGATATTGCCGAGTATCTTTTGAATTTCAATCAAACCGGAATATTCATCCCGCGGTAAATCCACCTGAGTAATATCGCCGGTGATAACCGTCTGGGATCCAAAACCCAGTCGGGTTAAAAACATCTTCATCTGCTGGGGAGTAGTATTTTGCGCTTCGTCAAGTATTATAAAAGCACTGTTAAGAGTCCTGCCCCGCATATAAGCCAGAGGAGCTACTTCAATAATATTTTTTTCGAGGTACCGCTGGGTTACATCAACTCCTAATATGTCAAAAAGACCGTCGTACAATGGTCTTAAATATGGGTTAACCTTCTCAATAAAATCGCCTGGCAAGAAACCGAGCTTCTCTCCAGCTTCGACTGCTGGTCTAACTAGAATAATTCGTTCCACCTCTTTATTACGTAGAGCCCTAACGGCCATCGCTACTGCCAGGTAGGTTTTACCAGTGCCAGCCGGGCCAATGCTGAAAACTATATCATCCTTTAAAATAGCTTGAACATATCTCTTCTGCCCCAGGGTTCTCGCTTTAATAGCCTTGCCTCGGACGGTGCTTACAAGTGTTCCAGATACAATTTCCTGATATCCAGGTCTATCTCCTTTTTTCAAAAGTTTGTCCATATAATTTATATCATTAATATTAAGCTGACCCTCATTGTCCACAATTTCCATTAGATCCGTTATTAATTGCAGACCATAATCCACTTGCGCTTCTTCACCATGAATATATATATCCGCTCCTCGGGCGGACATTTCAGCACCGCTAATCTCTTGCAGATAACGGAAGTTTTCGTCTCCGGTCCCAAAAAATATTGCTGCCTGTTCGTTATTCTTAATCACATACGTGCTTTCTTTTACGGCCAAAAATTTAAGCCTCCCTACTAATAACCATATTTGTTGATAATAATTATATCATGAATTTCTCAAATTCATGATATAATCGGCCATCGCCGCAGGCGGGCCATAAAATTACTATTCAATGAGCGCCTGCGCGAATTGTGCGCCGAAACGCGGGCGCTATAGCGCCTTCCTTTCGCGTTTCGTGTGCATCGCGCCACGAGCGGTTATATCAAACGCCTCCTCTGAGGAGTTTGATATAACCGTTTTGCGGTTATTATAGCATAATAAAATCCCTAATTGCTAATTTCACCCCCATTGATGGGCTGGGCAAGACCAATATCTTCGATAGTTTCTGCGGAGACCTTAATTCTGATGATGGAATCACTTGGTGACGATAAGATCTCCATGTGAGAATCACTTATCTTAAAACTGCTCGGCATAACCTCATGTAATTTCTGAAGAGCCTTGGTACGGGCAATTTCTATGGCCTCAGTCTCGCTGTATTCGGTGATATTTACAGATTGCTCCTTATAGCTTAGCCTGTGCACCCCCCAGTTCCCTAGAGGGCCGCGCCACAACGTCTCGCTCTGCTCATAAATAGCAAACGGGTTTTCCCCGCTGCCTCGCAGCAGTATCTTCTTCCAGGGAGTTTCCAGGTATACTCGAGTAAATTGCTTACCGGTGAAAACTTTCTCTTCCAACTTTCGGTTACATTCTCCATATCCTTCATACCAAGTGCGAGCTTTGACTTGGCCTCGTGCCCTAACCTGATGTATACCGGTATTGGGAGACGGGCTTGGTAAACCTTCAATTTCTGTTGACGGCGTGGGCGGAATAACAATTCCGGATATCAATATATCGCCACGGGCAACAACATCCCCCGCTTTAACATTAGCCTGACCATCAAGCACCAATACCCCTTCAATGACACCATCCCTAACCGCTACAATGTGACATGGTCCTGTAATCTCATGGTCAGGCAATATTTTCTCAACTACCTTGATATTAACCTTCACACCGCGGATATCGCACTGGACATAAGTTAGTTCACTGATATCTCTAAGCATTGCTTCTTCAACTGCAATGCGGCTGAAGTTCCATTTACCAGCCCCCACATGGATACCATAGTGAGCAGCCGTCATCAAGATCCGGTTCCGATCCACTTTATTATTGCCGCTGACCTGTATAAACCATACGAAGGATGACATGATATACAAGGTCAGGATAAATAGGATAGCCCCCCCCAGCAGTCCCATTCTTCTTTTCATGATTGTTTTATAAAAAGGCAAACCCTGACTTTTCAACAATTCAATGGCAAAACTCTGTTCAGTCGCAATTGTTTTTAAAGCTTCATAGCCACTGTTCCTAACTTTTAAATAAATGCAATCATCCCGTCTTTTTATATCCCATATATAGATACCGCGAGCCAAGGCCATATTTATGATTTTCTCCAGATTATCGCCACGCAGGCGCAGAGAAACAAAACCTCCGACTTGATCTGAGAATTTATTTGACATACCACCCTCCACTTCAATCGATATATTTAATACTGCTAATCTCGCCTAAAACCCTCATCTCATCGGGCATAAGGGCTTGTATTTCCAAATTCTTACCATCTACCTCCAGAAAACCTCGACTGAGATTTATACGCATACGAACTGTTGAATACTCGATTATGCCCTTATGGTTTACCAGGTATAATTCGTTTCTACCGGTGATTGTCAGCCGAGGCAAATCCAACACCAAATCTCCCGGAATCTCCAGCAGCTCAGCCATTGCCTTGGTGATGATTTCCCGCCGATTGTTCATTTTAGTACCCTCCTATGTATAAACTCGTCTTTAACTTGGGTTAGAAACAGTAGGGTCATTATGGCATGAGGCTCTTTAGGCCAGTGCAAATCCTTAATACATTGCAAATATATGCTTAATTGCTCCACTACATGCTGAAATGTACCTGCCTTAGAACATGGCTAATAAGAGCAAAAAAGTAAGCGTGCCATGCACGCCTACTTTTTATCGTAACTATTATTAGTCTTGGGTAAATTCTAACCGATGGCAATAACCACGATACTCATCAGGAATGTCACCAAAACAACGCCAATGACTACCATAATAGCGATCTTTTGGCGTTTATTTTGCATGCCTCGATTCATAAAACTCATCCCATAACACTCCTAACTCCCATTTCTGAAAATAAAAAGCCTGGTGAGCCACGGCTACCAGACTTTTATAACTTACATTAACGCTACTAGAATTTTTTCTTTTTACGGGCAGCCTCTGATTTCTTTTTCTTCTTTATACTGGGTTTTTCATAGTGGTCATGTTTTCTAATATCCTGCATAACCCCTGATTTCTGACAGGTACGCTTAAACCTCTTCAGAGCACTGTCCAGGGATTCATTTTTTCCGACTTTAACTTCGCTCATTATATCCCTCCCCTCACCTGACCGGGCTATATAAACACCATTATATTGTACAATCTCTAACAGCTGCAAGTCAAGATTATTCGGGAGGCCAACCCATTTGTTTTCCGCCCAGCAAGTGATAGTGCAGATGAAATATTGCCTGCCCTCCCCATTCACCACAGTTATTTACCAGGCGATAACCCCGCTCAGATATGCCCAAATCACAGGCCAGGCGCGAGGCAACCAACTGTATAAGTCCCAATATTTCCACATTCTCGTTACTTACCTCGTTCAATGAAGCGATGTGTAATTTAGGAATAATTAGAAGATGTACCGGTGCGGCCGGATTAATATCTTTGATTGCCAATAGGTTGTCATCTTCATAAATAATTTCCGCGGGAATTTCCTTATTAACTATTTTGCAGAACAAACAATCGGGTACAGCCACAGCTTTCACCTCCTTATAACATCTTAAATATGATATCATTTAATCTCAAAAAATAATTTCCCTGCTAATTTTAAAACTATGTAAGCACCAAGCGATATTATTTTAATTTTAACAAATAATATGCTCAATTCAAATAGTGATCTAAAAACATTTGCATATAGTATGTTATCATATTATTCAATTCATGTGATAAGGTGGTGTCCACCGGCATCAGTTTTATTTAAGAATAATTGCTTGCCAGGCTGCTTATTCCTTTTCCCATTCCAGATTGTTCAATATTTCTTTAAGCAGCTTGAATTCCTCATTGTTAATGGTTACACCTTTACCTATCTTTTCATGGTCCGGTCCCCAGTCACGAATATCTAATTTTGTACTATGTCCGTTCCAACTTACCAGGTTTACTTCTTTATGCCATCCTTTGGTTCCTTCCGACAATATTCCCAGCGATCTTATGATTTCATATTTAAAATCAGACATTTACAAATCCTCCCCTAAATATTGATATATTTACCCTTAAACCCCGGTTTTACTGCCTCAAATCACATTTTGACCGCCCCCATACACAATCCGCAGTACCATTTTTACTATATTATTACATAATTATCCATTTGTCACCAGGAAACGGAACTTATGTTCGATATTTTTTTCACTAACCAAATAAAAAAACCATACTTAAAAGCATGGTTTTTTGAATCGGTTATATATTTGTTTATTATTTATAGAATTTTTTGATACCTTGATTAATTCTTATAGTAGGTTATCCCAGTTTCGGCGACAATTGAGAATTCTAACCACTGACACTGTTTTATCTTTTTCCGAAGCAATATAGAAGACTATATAATTATCAATCATTACTTTTCGTATTCCGGTAGTGACCAATTTTTCATCACTTACCAAAGCATGGTTAAAAGGATTATTGGCCAAATTACCAATTATATCGCCTATAGCAATAATTGCCTTTTCAGTATACGACCTTTCTTGGTGTTCCCTAACCATGTCGCCCTTAATTTCACATAGGTCTTCTTCGGCTGGTCCGGTTATAATAATATCATAACCTTTCACTCTGAAAGCCCTTTCTGAATATCATGAAAAACACTGCCAAAAGGTCTCAATTTGCCCGCCTTTATGGCATCCATGCCCTCATCTAAAAGCTTATATAATTCAAACTTGCCCAGAAGATTTTCGAAGGTCTCAATACTCATTATAGCCAGATCCCCGTGTCCATTTTTAGTTATATACACTGGTTCGGCATGCTTGTGACAAAAGTCAGAAATCTCATTATATTTATTTCTGAGATCTGAACTTGGTCTAATTGACGGCATAATACGCACCCCCATTTTACTGTATGCATATTATATCGTTATATTGATATATAATCAAGATACTACGATTTTAATCTCTTATTACCCCCACTGCCCATTCTTCGCCTGCTTCAGTAATGATTACGGTAACAAACTCGCCTACCATATTCTGGCCAGAATTAAAATGCACCTCAATATAATTATCGCTAAGCCCGCTATACGCATCAGCAGACAAATGGCGTTCCACCAGCAGGGTTAACTCCTGCCCCAGAAAACCATGCACGAAATGCTCTTTTTTATTGCGCCCTATTTCTAACAGGGTTTCACTACGCTGTTGTTTTATTGCGGCTTCAACTTGAGGAGTCAGGGCGGCAGCACTAGTGCCAGCCCGCGGTGAATACTTAAAAACATGCAAATCATAGATGGGTAAGTCGTTAATCAGTTCATAAGTGTCCTGAAAATCAGCCGCAGTCTCGGTTGGATAACCTACCATAACATCGGCGGTAAAGGCTGCGCCCGGAATAAGCGCAGCCGCTCTCAGAACTAGATCCCGATAGTATTCCCGGTTGTACCTGCGCCGCATAGACGTAAGTATCCGATCGCTGCCGCTCTGTAAAGGGATGTGGAAATGCCGACATATGTGAAGGTCCCCTGCCATCAAAGTCAGCAGACCCTCATTTAATTCCAGCGGTTCGATAGAACTTAGACGGATGCGGAAATCACCCGAATTACTCACCAGGATGTTTTCCAGCAGCCGGGTTATATTCCACCCTGATATATCTATTCCATATAAGCCGGTATGTATCCCGGTCAGTACAATCTCGCGATAGCCCAGTCTTAATAATTGGCCAATCTCAGTCATTACATCTGAGGGAGCCTTGCTGCGAACTGGTCCTCGGGCTAAGGGCACGATACAATAGGAGCAAAAACTCTGGCATCCATCCTGGATTTTTACGAAAGCACGGGTGCGCAGATGTGGATGGGAATACATGACCGGCCGTATCGCGGTCTGACAGATTGGTTCAACAAAGACTTTTCTATTTACTTCTTTCTCTAATACAAAATCATTAACAATGTCTACAAGATGATCTTTATCCTGGTTGCCAATAACCAGCCCTATGCCCTCTATTTGGAACAATTGATCTGCATCTACCTGAGCCACACAGCCAGTTGCTACGACGAGCGCATCTGGATTAGCCCTGATGGCTCTCCTAAGCATGGCGCGCGATTTGCGATCACTTATATGAGTAACGGTGCAAGTATTAACGACATAAACATCAGCAGGGTCACCAAAGTCTACAATCTGGTAACCCTGCTCCATAAATTCCTCAATCATTTGTTCGGTTTCCACCTGGTTAACCTTACAGCCCAGGGTGTGAAAGGCAATTTTCTTCTTCACCGATAACTTCCTTACTTGTTTGATTTCTGGGACAGTGGGACGGGTCCCTCGTCCCAAACCCATGGTTCAAATAGGTGGGACGAGGGACCCGTCCCACTGTCCCAAGAACGTCCCCCTGTTTACGATTTACAATTTGCGGGCAGCAACCCCGATCCAATCTACATCCTGTAAAACCTGTTCAATTGCAAAATTGTTTTCTTCCAGGCTTTTCTGAACCCCTGGCCAGCGGCTGTCAACAATTCCTGAGCCAAACAGGTAACCCCCTGTACAAATGACTTTAGCAGCCTCCGGAATCAGTTCAGTTACTACCTCAGCAGTAATATTGGCCAGAACCATGTCCAGCGTGAGGCCCTGAATGGCCTCTATAATATCGCCTTCTTCTACCTGTATCACATTATCCAGTTCATTTAAGGTGACATTTTCACGTGCGATACGAACTGCCAGGTCATCGACATCCATGGCAAAAATATTTACTGCACCTAGTTTAGCTGCGGCTATGGATAGTATGCCTGAGCCACAACCGGCATCAACAATTCTCTCTCCACCCTTAACATACTGGTCTACAAACCGGAGGCAAAAGCGAGTCGAAGCATGAATGCCGGTACCAAAAGCCATACCCGGATCGATGTTAATAACAACTTCATTTTCACCAGGTGTATATTCTTCCCAGGATGGCTTAATTACCAGACGCTCGCCAATTTTAAAAGCATGATAATATTTTTTCCAGGTCTCTTCCCAGTCTTCATTGCGAACCTCATCCACAAATACCTTACATTTGACCTGAAAATTACTTTCTACCGCATCTATAGAGCTCGCCAGTTCATCCAGAACATTTTTGTCCTCAAGAAAATAGGCTTTTACCACCACAAATTCATGATTTAGGAAATCCTCGGAAACCGATTCAGGCTTCCATCCATCACGGTTGATATATTTCCTGGCTGCCTGTGGATCCTCGATCACCACTCCACCCGAACCCATATTATGAAATATACCGGCAATGGCCTCGACACAGATCCCCTCAGTCAGAACACTAATTTCTTTCCAGTTCATCAATGCATCCCCTTTTAACCAATGGCATCTTTTAGTTTGTCAAATATACCTTTTTTGCCATCCTTATCTTCACTGTCAATGTAGAAGGTGCTGAGCAGTTCTTTTTGTCGCTTATTAAGACGGGTGGGAATTTTCACATTTACCAGAACCTTTAAATCACCATTACGATGACCCTGCAGGTGAGGTATGCCTTTATTTTTGACAGTTATGACATCTCCCGGCTGGGTTCCTTCTGGGATAAGAAGCTTATGATTGTCTCCTCCCAGCAGAGGTATCTCTATCTCTGCCCCCAAGGCCGCCTGTACAATATTTATATCCAGATTGCATAATAGCGTATAGCCATCCCGTTTGAAGCGAGCATGCGGTCTTACCACAATTACAATGTAAAGATCGCCGGATGGTCCGCCCAGTTCGCCCTGTTCACCTTCCGCCTGAATTCTCAGGCGGGAACCAGTATCAATACCGGCTGGAACACGGACATTGATAATCCGTTTGCGCTTGACTTTACCCCGCCCTTTACAGACAGGGCAAGGTTTTTCGATTATTTTACCTTCGCCATTGCACTTGCTGCAGGTTCGGGCTGTTTCAAAACGTCCGAAAGGCGTATTCTGAACCTGTCTGGTCTGTCCGGTTCCCTGACATTGCGTACAGGTCTTTGGCTTGGATCCTGGTTCAGCTCCGCTTCCATCGCATTTATCACAGTTCTCCACCCGCATAATTTCCATTTCTTTTTCCGTCCCAAAGACGGCATCTTCAAAGTTTATGTCGAGACGAACCTCCCGGTCGGCGCCCCGTTGCGGGCCTCTGCGGCGCTGACCGCCTCCGCCCCCTCCAAAGAAGAGATCAAAAATATCACCAAATCCACCTGCACCACCAAAGTCAGCCCCGCCAAAACCTCCTGCCCCCATACGGTTAGGGTCAAAAGCGTCATGGCCATATTGGTCATAGGCAGCCTTTTTTTGGCTATCGCTCAAAACTTCATAGGCTTCGGCTACTTCTTTAAACTTGGCTTCAGCATTTTCATCTTCTTTATTAACATCCGGATGATATTTTTTAGCATTTTGCCGGTAAGCCTTTTTAATTTCTTCTGGCGAAGCCGCTTTCGTCAGTCCCAGCACTTCATAATAATCACGTTTGGCGGCCATTATTTCCCACCTTCCTGATAAACCTAAACTTATTTCTTGTCATCGTCATCGGGGATATTATAATCAGCATCTATGACATCGTCTGGACCGGTCTCACCTGATCCCTCCGGGTTAGCATTTTGATACATTTTGGTAGTGAATGCATGCATGGCTTTAGCCAGATCTTCACTTCTAGCCGTAATTTCATCCACATCATTACCCTCCAGTGCTTTTTGCAGTTCTTCTTTAGCACCGTTTATAGCGTTTTTGTCATCTTCCTCGATCTTATCTGCAAATTCCTTCAGACTTTTATCCGCTTGATAGATCATGCTGTCAGCAGCATTGCGGGCCTCGATTTCTTTAAAGCGTTTCTCATCTTCCTCAGCAAACTTCTCGGAATCTCTGACCATCTGCTCAATGTCCTTGTCACTCAAACCACTGGAAGAAGTAATGGTAATCTTCTGTTCCTTGTTGGTAGCCATATCTTTGGCAGTAACGTTGACAATACCGTTAACATCAATATCGAATTTTACCTCAATTTGCGGAATACCCCGCGGAGCTGAGGGAATTCCGGTCAATTGAAACCTTCCCAAGGTAACATTATGCTCAGCCAGTTTTCTTTCACCCTGTAGTACATGTATGTCAACCGACGGTTGATTATCAGCTGCAGTGGTAAATATCTGGCTCTTGGAAACTGGTATCGTAGTATTCCTATCAATTACTCGGGTAAACACTGAGCCCAGGGTCTCAATACCCAGGGATAACGGGGTAACGTCGAGAAGAACTACATCAGTGACCTCTCCGGTTAAAACCCCAGCCTGAATGGCTGCACCCAGACCTACCACTTCGTCGGGATTAATCCCTCGGAAAGGTTCTTTGCCGGTAAAGTTCTTTACGGCTTCCTGTACAGCCGGTATTCGAGTGGATCCACCAACCAGTATGATCTTGTCAATATCTGCCGGTTTTAGGTTGGCATCCTTCATTGCCTGTTTCATGGGGCCAACCGTTTTCTCTACCAGTTCCGCCGTCATGTCATCAAACCGAGCTCTGGTCAAAGTCCTTTCCATATGCAGGGGGCCATCCTGAGTGGCTGTTATATATGGTATGTTAATATCAACGCTCATGAGACTGGATAGCTCATGTTTGGCTTTCTCCGCTGCCTCTTTCAAACGATGCATCGCCATTTTGTCATTTTTTAAATCGAAGCCGTTTTCCTTCTTAAACTCCTGCACCAGCCAGTTGATGATCTTGTCATCAAAATCATCGCCGCCCAGGCGATTGTTACCGCTGGTTGCTTTAACCTCAAAAGTACCTTCACCAATCTCCAGAATAGATACGTCAAAAGTACCTCCCCCCAGGTCAAATACCATAATGGTCTGGTTCTCTTCCTTATCCAATCCGTAAGCCAGGGCTGCCGCCGTAGGCTCATTAATTATCCGCAAAACCTCTAATCCGGCGATGGTACCGGCATCTTTAGTAGCCTGGCGCTGCGAATCGGTAAAATAAGCTGGTACCGTAATAACCGCCTGAGTTATCTTTTGTCCCAGATAACTCTCGGCGTCAGCTTTCATTTTTTGCAGGATCATCGCTGAAATTTCCGGGGGAGAATATTTCTTGCCATCAATACTCAACTTAAAATCAGTACCCATTTTTCTCTTGATTGAGGATATGGTTCTCTCTGGATTGGTGGTTGCCTGTCTTTTGGCCACCCTGCCTACCAGACGTTCACCCGTTTTAGAGAAGCCCACTACCGAAGGAGTAATCCTCTCCCCTTCGATATTGGTTATAACGACAGCTTCGCCACCTTCCATTACGGCTATAACGGAGTTGGTAGTTCCTAAGTCAATACCTACAACTTTTCCCATTCTAAATGACACCTCCAAATAATTATGAGCTAACCTTTACCAGACTGGGCCTGATAACCCGGTCATGCATGATATAACCTTTTTGTAATTGTTCGATAACAGTATTTTCAGGATGTTCTTCACTGAACTCCACAGATAGAGCCTGATGAAATTGTGGATCAAAAGGTTGGCCGACACTCTCGATGGTCTGAACCCCTTCGCCCTTCAATAACTCATCCAGGCTGTGAGCAGTCATCTCCACGCCTTTAGTCATTACTTCAAAATCTCGGGAAATGCGTGCCACCCCTATTGCTCGATGCAGATCATCAATTATGGGCAGCAGCTTTTTTATCATTGATACGTTGGCATATTTTAAGTATTCCTCGCGTTCGCGTACACTTCGTTTTTTAATATTTTCCACTTCCGCTAGAGCCCTTAAATACTGATCGTAGTTTTTGCGGGTTTCTTCCTGCTGTTTATGCAATTCCACTGTCAATTTCTCTTCAATACTTTTTTCTACCTCACCATTTTGATTGACAGGTTCATCTCCCTGCGGAGGCCCTTTATCAATCTCGGATTCCAAATCCTTTTCCATTCCTTTCTTCACCTCACCTAATCCAGAGTATCATGGGTATCATTCCCATTCCTCATTTTTATAATGGTATTTATTCTTAGAATGGCGACAGCCACCTCACCAGCGGCCTTAACCGCATGTATCTTTACCAGGGTAGGATCAATAATGCCCTGTTCCAAGGCATCAGTTAACCCCCCCCAATCGCAATCAATAGTTATACTATCCTGGCCTTTTTGTTTCTGGGCTGCGATTACATCACCCATTTTCTCCAGCGGATTAAAACCGGCATTAGCAGCTATACAAGCGAAAGGACGCAGCAGGGCTTCCTTTACGCACATAACTCCATAAGAAGTCATACCTTTTAAATCCTGAGCCATTTCTTCCAATTGTTTGGCTATCCAAATCTCAATTGCTCCGCCCCCAGGAACAACGCCCTTTTGCAGGGCTGCCTGTACCGCTGAGGCGGCATCCCGGGCAATGCGTTCTTTCTCGTCAACTACCTCCTCGGTAGCTGCTCCAATAATCACGGTAGCCAATACCTCTCCGATTCCATCCAACAGGCAGGTATAACCCAGTTTATCATTTACCTGCACCTGATCAGCATGCCCCAGATAGCTAGCCAACTGTTCGGCGGGCCGATTTAAACTGCTTCTTTTTATCTTACGGGCACCGCTGTTTTTGCAGACCTTTTCCATCTCCCTTTGGGAAACTCTCTGGATGGCCATAATTCCAGCTTCGGTGAAAATCTGTTCGCCTAAATCATCAATACTGCGATCGACCAATACTACATTCACGCCCATGGCACAGATTTTTCTCAAATTTGTTTCATACTGTTTTTTATTCTGCAGGTAATATTGAAAGCCCGCCTCAGTGCTGCGTGCCTCGGTATCAATTTCTTCCGGAGCCAGAGAATCATCCAGCGCTAAGATCTTGGCGTGGGTTATGTTACGGGGCATTTCATGGCTGACAGGTTCCTTATTAATCAGTGTCCCCATAAACACTTGGCTCTCAGCAGCTTCTTTAGCTATCACAGCATCGGCAAATTTATAATCGGGATCGCACATTTTGTCCCGGCCTATTATTCTAGCCCCATCAATAATCAATTGAGCTATATCTTCCTGACCTCGTCCGGCGATTGAAGCCACGCTGAAAAGTATCGGATCATCTACGGAATTGACTGATCGACTCTTTTTTTGCAGTAGATCCAGACTGTACGCGGTTCCTAGTTTGATCCCCTGAATGACCTGGGTCACCGGAACCCCTTTCATCACCTGACTGGCACCTTCGGCAACCAGCGCACCAGCCAAAATGGTAGCGGTAGTAGTACCATCGCCCACTTCTGCCTGTTGCGCACGAGCAGCATTTATTATCATACGAGCAGCGGGATGATTAACCGCCATAAGTCGTAAAATAGTTACCCCATCATTACTAATAACTACATCGCCCAGACTGTCAACCATCATAATATCCAGCCCTTTGGGTCCGAGGGTTCCCTCGATCGCTTGGGATATCATCCGCGCGGCATTCGCATTGCTGAGCAGAGCCTGTAATTTATCATCAATTTCACTATTTAGGAACGTTTTGTCAGGCATATTAGCCTCCTTGTTGTATATCCTTAGCCCAGGTATTGCCTGCTTATTAAGGAATAATTAGAAATTGCGGCTCTTGAGAAGTTCCTCGATAACCTTGCGCACCGACTCAACTGTTCCAGCGGCTTTCCAATACTCCATGCGAACTGGGCCAATCAAGCCAATTTTACCCATCTCACCTGCGGTTTTGTAACCTGCAAATACCAGGCTCATTTCCTTGATGTCAGCAGCCCGATTTTCCTTGCCGATTCTAATATCCACTTCTTCACTGAATTGTTCAGGGAGAACATCTCTAAGCTGCCCATCTTCTTCAAATAAAGTTAGAATTCGTTTGAGCTTATCCAAATCTTTAAACTCTGGCTCTTTAATAATATTCAGAGCCCCCCTGATTACGACTTTCTCATCATTAGAATTATCTAAGAGATTGTCAATTGCTTCCAGGGCTTTATCTATAACTTGGCGCCGGCTGCTCAGCTCTTCACGTAAAGACATTAAATCACTGCGCTGAATCTCATTCAGCCTTTTCCCCCGGAAAGCCCGATTGAACAGTTCACTGATTAACTGCAAATCTTCCGTCTTTATTGCCTTAGGAATAGATATTTTGCGATGCATGATAATCCCGATATCAGTTACAACCAGAACCAGGGCCTGCCCATCTTGAATGGGAATCAACTGCAGATTATGAAACTGGCTCAATCTTACCGATGGCACAATAATAAAGGAAGCATAGTTAGTCACCTGGGATAGAAAGTGCCCCACTCCCTGAACCACATCGTTCCACTCTTGAATCCTATCATCCAGTACCTTATGCAATAAATCTATTTGCTCATCACTAGGATTTTCATTTTCCATCATGCAGTCAACATAATAACGAAACCCCTTCTCGGAAGGGATGCGACCAGCAGAAGTGTGCGGCTGCTCAAGATACCCCATCTCTTCTAAATCTGCCATTTCATTTCTAACGGTAGCGGCACTTATGTTCAGGGCATGCTTGCGCACCACTGCCCGAGATCCTACCGGTTCAGCAGTAGCTACATAATCTTTGATGATTGATTCAAGTATGCGCCGTTGCCTTTCATCTAATGTCATCTTCTCCACCTGCTCTGTTAGCACTCTCCTGCCTTGAGTGCTAATTCGGTTTCTTAAAAAATAGCATCTGGGGGAACCTTTGTCAAGCAATAGTATCAGTCGATAAACTGGCTTAGAACCTGATTGGACAGGAAATAGGCTCTTTTTGTCAGATACATACGATCATTTTCCAATTCTAAAAGCCCTTGGAGCTGACAGTTACTTATTATATCCTGGTAGTCTTTTAGTAGATCTATTCCAAAACGCTGCTGAAAATCGTCCCGGCTAATCCCTTCAGTCAAGCGCAATCCCATTATGATGACATCTATTATTCTTTGCCCCGCATCCATGGTTTCCAGGATTTTTATAGGCGGTAGGCGGTGATCCAGCAATGCCTCAATATAATTATCTAGCGGGGGCTGGTTGAGATTGCGCTGCTGCCCGTCAAAACTAACCGCTCCGCTGCCTATGCCCAGATAGCGGCTGCCTCGCCAATAAAGCAAGTTATGCTGGCATTCGCGATTCGGCTTCGCAAAGTTTGATATTTCATAATGCTGGTAGCCCTGTCCTTGCAGATAATTAAGCGTAAAATAATATAGACTGGCTTCCAACTCATCATCTAACATATTCAGGATTCCCGCTTCTATTTTCCGCGCCAGGGGGGTTGATTGGTCAAGCTGCAGCAAATATGCTGAAACATGTGGTGGATTAAAATTCATGGCCTGGCTCAGGTTCTCATGCCAAGCTGCTAGAGTCTGACCGGGCAGGCCGTAAATCAGATCAATATTGAAGTTATCGAAGCCAGCCTTACTAACATCACTTAATACAGCTGAAGCATCCCGCCCGTTGTGAATCCTGCCCAGAGTTTTGAGATCCTGATCGGAGAAGCTCTGCACCCCGATGGACATCCGATTTACTCCTGCTGCGCGTAAATCCTGCAGCTTCGTTAAGTTTACGGTAGCTGGGTTGGTTTCCATCGAGATCTCCGGTTCACCCTGGGATTGGTAATGGGCGAAGACCGTCGCTAAAATCCTTTCGATCTGGACAGGACTTAGCAAACTGGGAGTTCCACCACCCAGGTAAACGGTGGTAAAGGGGCAGTCTATCTCGTTCTTACGTAATTTCAGTTCATTTATAACGCTGCAGGTGTAATCTTCCAGCAGGCTGAGATTTGTGACTGGCACCGAATAAAAGTCACAATAGTCACATTTATGCAGACAAAACGGTATGTGGATATAGATGCCCATGGATTCGGCATTATTTATCACTGTCTATTGCCATTACGGTCATGAAGGCATCACGGGGGATTTCGACCCTTCCTATCTGCTTCATGCGTTTTTTACCTTCTTTTTGCTTTTCGAGCAGTTTCTTCTTTCTGGTAATATCCCCACCGTAGCACTTGGCCAGGACATCCTTACGCATAGCTTTCACACTTTCCCGGGCAATCACTCGGTTGCCAATTGAAGCCTGAATGGCTACTTCATACATTTGACGCGGAATTATCTTGCGCAGTCTTTCTACCAAAGCCCTGCCCCGGTAATAGGATTTATCCTTGTGGGCGATAGAGCTAAGAGCATCAACCGTCTCTCCATTTAGCATAATATCTAGTTTTACCAGTTCAGAAACTTCATAGCCGCGTACATCATAATCCAGTGAGGCATAGCCCTTGGTTCTTGATTTCAGGCCATCGAAAAAATCTACCAGGATTTCCGCCAGGGGTAGATTATAACTGATCATGACCCGGTGCGGGGTGAGGTACTCCATATTAATGAAACTGCCCCGTTTTTCCTGGCACAGCTCCATGATTGTACCTACGTATTCATTGGGAACCATTATGGAAGCCTTTACAAACGGCTCCATGACTTTGTCAATTCGCTGCGGATCCGGCCAATGGCTGGGATTACGCACATACACTTCGGACTTATCGGTCAACAGTATCCGGTAGATAACGCTGGGCGCAGTAGCCAGAAGGGTTAGATCATACTCTCGCTCCAGCCGCTCCCGGACAATTTCCAGGTGCAAAAGCCCCAGAAAGCCACAGCGAAAGCCCAGCCCCAGTGCATCCGATGCTTCCGGCTCATATAGCAGCGAGGAGTCATTCAATTTTAATTTTTCAAGAGCATCCCGGAGCTTTTCAAAATCAGTGTTTTCTAATGGGTATAATCCGCAATACACGACGGGTTTAACTTCCTGATAACCTTCCAGCGGTTCGGTAGCCGGGCGGATGGCTCCGGTAATTGTATCACCTACCTTGGTATCGGCAACATTTTTGATAGCGGCAGCCAGGTAGCCTACCTCACCGGCACTGAGGCTTTCTACAGTTGTCATGAAAGGTGACAACACTCCAATTTCGGTAACTTCAAAATCCTTGCCGGTGGCCATCATGCGAATTATATCGCCCTTGCGCAATACCCCTGAATCAACTCGTATGTAAGAAATAGCTCCTTTATACGAATCAAAATAGGAATCAAATATCAGGGCCCTCAGTTCCGCCCCTTCATCGCCATGCGGGGGAGGTATTTTGGCTACGATAGCTTCCAAAACATCTTCAATACCTGTTCCTAACTTGGCCGAGATAGCAATGATTTCCCGTTTATCCAGACCAATGACATCCTCCATTTCCTGTTTGACGACCTCGGGCTCGGCACCGGGCAAATCTATTTTGTTAACCACGCCGATGATCTCCAGGTTTAAATCCATGGCCATATAGACATTAGCCAGAGTCTGGGCTTCGATGCCCTGGGAAGCATCTACCACCAGCAGTGCCCCTTCACAGGCTGCCAAACTGCGCGATACCTCATAAGAGAAATCGACATGTCCTGGGGTATCAATAAGGTTCAATATATAGGTTTTTCCATCCCGGGCCGTATAATTGAGTCGGACCGGCTGCAATTTAATAGTAATCCCCTTTTCCCGTTCCAAATCCATTTTGTCCAGAAACTGCTCCCGCATTTCCCGGGCGGTCAACGCACCGGTAATTTGCAATAATCTATCGGCCAGGGTGGATTTCCCGTGATCTATATGCGCAATAATGCTAAAATTTCTTATTCGTTCCTGCAAGTTGAACCCCCCAAATTTCTTAGCCAGATTTAGCCAGCCAATGGTCGCCCTTCATTATACCTCATTGGTACTACTGTCTTCAATCTGGACGGAGCGCTGTCTATAAATTCATTTTTAAATATCTCGTGCATTTGTTATCATTGAGTAGGAATTACAGGGAAGGAAGGATCAATTGATGAAGATCATACTATCTGTTCTCATTGCAGCATTGCTTTTGGCCTACTACTTGAGATCCGACTGGAAGAATATTAAACATAACCGAATCCTGTTGGGGGCTTTGGTAGGAGGGACTTTGATTTATTATGTAGGTTTGGCATTTTCCGGAGTCAACCCGGTGTTTGCATCCACGCTCGAGCTTGGCGGCGCTTGCATTTTTTTTACCGGCGTAGTACTTAATACGGTTAAGCGTCCCCCCCAAAATAATCCTGATCAGAAACTTGATCAGGACGAAGACCCTCAATAACCACGTAGTTTGATTAAAGCACCTTTAATATTTTGGGCGACCCGCAGGATATGGTCACTGGCAGCCTGAGTGTAAATCCCCAGATGGTTTCTGGCTTGTATCATTTTGCTGACAGCTTCTTGTTTGTCGTAACTATGGCTTTCCCCCAAGGTAAATACACTGACTGTATTGTCCTGGTTTTGCAACCCTACTACGGGTTTGCGGTTTTGCATAGTTAGGCTGTTCATTCCCTGGTTGCTGATATTCAATCCAAAAATCACCAGCATCAATATTCCAAGCACTAGCGACGTTCGGTATAGTGTAGTCATAATAACTATTTGGCCTCCTTCAAAACCTCAATCAGTACGTCGGAAAAGAGCCCCGCTGCGTTAGTTACATCTTCCAAAGTATTTTGGTCACTACCGAATTCCAAAAGCAAGGCGCGCGGGTGAAATTCCTGGTTATAGGTTCCCGCCTTGGTTATAACCCCCTTTATCAGTCCGGGATACATCTTCTCGCCCTTTTGATAAAGCTGTTCCGCAAAATTTCGATTCTGTTGCCAGTTAGGATGCGGTTTACGCTGGTTAGTTCCTACCACGATTAGAATTCGGGCACTTTTTTTCCCTTTAATGTTTACGGTTGAAGCCTTTCCCTCACCCGGTATGCTATCCCGGTGAATATCAAATAACCCCATAATATTTTTATTGGCAGTTACGATTTTATTCACCGTTACCCGTGAATTGGTATAGCTTTTATTGTAATCAGGATAGTCATGGATAGTATCGACAAACTGCACGGGCAACCCTTTTGCATTTAAGGTTTGTTCTATCGTCGCCGCCACCTGGTTTATAAGCCCTCTTTGGCCATCCAGACGAGCTTGGCCGCTGTTGGGAGTATAGCTTTCGGCACTATGCGTACAGTAGAGAAAAACCTCACTTTTCTTAAATCGAGCCAGGGTTTCGCTATCCAAAGTATCTCCCTGATTAGTCTCTGCCCCACCTACCTCGGCCGGTGCAGAATCTTCCTCCGGATCGCTCATGGTAGTCTGACTTGCTTGATCTGTAAAAGCCAGAGCTTGAATATGTGAGCCTATTAGATTTTCCGGGGCAGTACTGTCGTTATATTCACCTTCCAAAATTTTGCCGGGAGTATTGTTTAAACCAGCCAGAAGCACGTTATTTTCCTGAAAAAATATCTCCGCCTGGCGTTCATTGATTTGGAGTCCGGAAAAGGGAAGAAATATACGCTCCAGACTAAGCAGCTTAACACCTTGTGTATAAACGCGATTCAAATCAACAGTGAGTCCCAAAATGCTAATTAACAAAAATATCTGAATCAACAGCACACCTTTTAAGAATGTCATAAATTTGCGATTTCTCATTACTGATCACCTCGTCCCCATGCTGATAAATTCTATTTCATTTCTAGATCAATTAGAACCAGAATAGGGACAAGACTTTATCAAACGCCTCTCTAAGAGGCGTTTGATAAAACTGCTCGCGGCGCGATGCACACAAAACGCGAAGGGAAGGCGCTACAGCGCCCGCGTTTTGGCGCTCAATTCGCGCAAGTGCTCATTGAAATATCAAACTCCTCTTAAGACCCCCTCCTCTATATTTTTAGGATAAACCGATTTATCCCTCATTGACGGGTTAGGCCCCCGAATTAGGAGGCGTTTGATAAAACGCTCGCGGCGCGATGCACACAAAACGCGAAGGGAAGGCGCTACAGCGCCCGCGTTTTGGCGCTCAATTCGCGCAAGCGCTCATTGATTATAATTTAATTTAGTTTGCCTCCTGATAAAAAAAGCTATCCTTTGCATTGCAATTTATATTTCAGAATGATATAGTATGTCTGTTAGCTTTAAATTCCCAAGGAGGTGAAAGTGTGGCAAAGAGTAAGACTCCTGCCAAAAGAGCCAGGAATGCTGAAAAAAGCAGAATCCGGAACAAGGCTTATAAAAGCAGTCTTAAGACCAGTATTAAGAACTATGAATCTTCTTTGAAAGAAGATAATGTGGATGCAGCCAAGGAAAAACTGTTACAGGTAACCTCCTTGATAGATAAAAGCGTATCCAAAGGCATATTGCATAAAAACAATGCAGCCCATAAAAAGTCCAGACTGAGCAAAAAGTTCAATAGCCTGGCCCAATAAGTACAAAAACCCTGTTTGCAAAAGACAGGGTTTTATTTTGTCCATTAATATGTATTTGGGACAGGGGGACGGGTCCTTTGTCCCACTAAACTGGACCATAGGGGCGGGACAAAGGACCCGTCCCCCTGTCCCAACCGTCCCCCTAGGTCCTGCGTCTATTGGTACCCTAGCCGCACAAATCAACCAATAAAGTCTCCATTAGTATCCGCGGGTCTTTGCTCTCACTCTTAAAACTAGTATCGATTTCCAATAGTTTAGTGAATATTGTCCTGATTTCACTCCGGGAAAAATGAGCTGACTTCTCCAGCATCTTTTTTATGGTGAAATCCTTTTGGGCTGTAATTTGAGCTATCTTAGCAGGAGGATAACCGGCCTCCTGATAAAACTTAATTTTGCTGAGGGTTAGAAATTGCCGGGTAATCATATGTAATAGCAACAAATGGTGTTCACCCTGCTCCTGAAGCTGGTAGAAAGCTGCTAGCGAAGCCTTCAGGTTCCGGTTCAATAAAGCGTCCGTAAGTTTAAAAACCTTAATCTCCTGCTTGCTGTCCAGCTGCGCGTCCATTTCATTTATACCTATCGCCGTTGTTACACCTATTAGGGATAATTTCTCAATCAGGTTCTCCAGATAGTACATATCCTGACCGCTATTTATCATACGGCTGAGAGCGGCCGGAGCTACCCGCACATTTCTGCGCAGCAATTCACTCTTGCACCACCCCTCTAGTTCATGAGGGCTAAGTGCTTTCACATTAACCACCTGGGCCTTTTTGTCCAGGAATTTGGTCACCGGATTGGAAGAGTTATGCTCGGTCGATGTTATTATTAGTATCTGACCGTGGTTATCATGCTGAAAATAATCCTGCATGACCTGCAGGCTTTCTTCAATTTTGCGAAGTTTACGAGCCGATTTGCCCAGCCAACCAGGCCTTTTAATAATTACCACTCGGGATAAAGCAAACAGAGGACTGAACTCCAGGGTCTGCCCCAATTCCAGCGCATTGATTTCATCGGCATCCACGAGTACGACCTCTGGCTCTTCGCCATTTTCTCGCCTAACCTCAGCTATAATTGCCCTAATTCTCTGGTCGATTAGATAGCTTTCGTCTCCCCACAAATAATAAGCATTACCCTCGGTCATAACCTAACCCCTTCACCATGAAATCTATCTTTATATTGGTATGATAGTGGTCATCCTCTACCAAACTAATTATGGGATGCGCCAAATTCTTTATTCTATTATACCTTATTGCCCAATAAGCTCTAATAGATAATAATGTGGCTAACCAGACAATTGATACTACTGTTCACCAATGAGCATTTTGCAGCTCGCTCTTTATAATAGGAGGAAAGATGTTTGAATAATTATGATGTAATTATTATAGGAGCAGGTCCGGCCGGAATTTTTGCAGCGCGTGAGATTAGTATGTACAGTTATCTCAAAATTCTTGTTCTAGAGAAAGGCCGGGATGTAGAAAAACGCCACTGCCCCAGCGAGAACGGTATTAATAAATGCCAGGACTGCAAGCTTTGCTCCATCATGTGCGGCTGGGGCGGTGCCGGGGCCTTTTCTGACGGTAAGCTCACCCTGACCACCCATTTCGGAGGATGGTTAAACGACTTTATAGGTACAGACCAATTGGAATCCCTAATTAACTATGTTGACAGCGTTTATGTAGCTAATGGTGCACCGGCAAGATTCTTCGGCGGGAATGAGTTGGATTTCCTTGAACTCAGCCAGCAACTATCCCGGGTGGATCTAAAGCTTCTTCCCGCCCGCATCCGGCATATGGGCACTGATAATACCAAGATGGTCTTGCGTAATCTAAGAACCGCCCTGGATGAAAAAATAACCATTAAGACCGGCGAAGCAGTACAGGATATTCTTATAGAAAAATCCAAGGTAAAGGGTGTAAAAACTTCCCGAGCTCGTTATTATGCCCCTCGGGTTATATGTGCACCAGGTCGTGATGGGGCGCAGTGGTTTGCACAGCAGGCTGGCCGACTTAATATCCCGCTTAGCAATAATCAAATTGATCTCGGCGTGAGGATAGAATTGCCGGCAGCTACCATGCAGGAGTTAACGGATAAGATCTATGAACCTAAAATCACTTACCTTTCCCATGAATTTAAAGACTTAGTCAGGACTTTCTGCGTAAACCCGAATGGGCATGTGGTTATGGAAAATACCAATGGTCTGATAACCGTAAATGGTCACTCGTTTGCCAATAGCCACAGTGAAAATACCAACTTCGCTCTGTTGTTAAGCCAAAATTTCACGGAGCCGTTCAATCAACCCATTCTTTATGGCCGCTATATAGCCAGTCTGGCCAACATGCTGAGCGGGGGTATCATAGTCCAGCGCTACGGTGACCTCAAACAGGGCCGACGTTCTACGAGCAGTCGTATAGAGCAGGGAGGCGTGGTGCCTACCTTGAAGGCAGCCGTCCCTGGAGATTTATCTCTGGTCCTGCCTCATCGCTTTATGGTAGGAATTAAGGAATTCTTAGAAGCCTTGAACCTCGCCATTCCCGAGGTGGGTTCCGATGACACACTCTTATATGGTATCGAAGTTAAGTTTTACTCGGCGCGTCCCCAGTTAAACAACCATTTGAAAACCCCTATAGATGGACTTTGGGCGATTGGAGATGGGGCCGGCGTGAGCCGGGGGCTGATTCAAGCCAGTGTATCCGGAGTCATAGCTGCTCAGGATTTATTAGCCACGGAATGATTAGGAACGAGGAAACTATTATCACCATTTCAGCCAGGCTGCCATTCTTCGCAATGCATAGCCGTTTTTGAATGATATAAAGACACCATACGTTTTCCGACCTTGCAAACTTCTCCATAAGCGAACCAAGAAAAATATGGCCAGAACTGCGGACAGACATTCGGAAACGGAAAATGCCAACCATATTCCGTTTAGCTGCCAAATCCGCGGAAGGAAAATCAGAGCCGGCAGAAAGATCCCCAGCTGGCGTATGAGGGATAGCCACATGGCCGTCATGCCTTGGCCGACTGCCTGCAGTACACTGCCCAGGATGATGATCGGCCCCATGACCGGCAGGAAAATGGTGGCCCAGCGCATACAATCCACCCCCAGACTAATCAGCTCCTGATCTCCAGAAAAACGCTGCATTAACCATAGGGGATGAAACTGCATGGCCCACCAGCCTATTAATACGAAAAACATTGAAAATACCGCAGCTTTTATAATCGTTTCCTTCACCCGCTCATTGTTACCGGCACCATAAGCAAAACCCACCATAGGCATCGTCCCTTGTGACAATCCATAAACAGGCATATAGAAAAGCGACCGTATTCTTACAAAAATACCCATGACAGCCACCGCTGCATAGCCGAATTCCAGGAGCACTTTATTAAAAAACACCATTATACCTACGCTTAAAAGTTCCATCAAAAGCGTAGGTATACCCACCTTGTAAATTCCAATCATAATAGAAACAGCCGGTCTAAAATTATGAATTGACCAGGATAGAAAGACTCGTTTTTTGACCATGGCTACCAGGGCGATCAGAGTGCAAGCCAACTGCGCCGCAACCGTGGCCCAGGCAGCCCCGCGTAAACCCATGGCCTCCACCGGTCCTAGCCCGAATATCAAGATCGGATCAAGTATTACGTTCAGAATAATTCCGGCTAGGGCTGTCAACATAGGCATTAATGTATTTCCCTCACCTTGGAGGATATGTCCGGCGATCATCGGTACAAATGTGAACAGACAGCCTATCAGGACAATGCTGAGGTATTCTCGGCTCAATTCCCAAATTTCTTGGGTACACCCAAATAGCCGCAGCAGCGATTCAATATTGGCTAAACCCAGCCAGGAAAAAAACAGCCCGTAAATTATGCAGATAAATAGGCCATGCCACGCTACATTGTCCGCCCTGGTAAAATTTTTTTCCCCCAAGGTTCGAGAAAGAAGTGAGGTTATACCTACTCCCGTTGCTGAGCCAACCGAAACCAGCAGTATCTCAATGGGCACGCATATCATAAGGGCGGCCAGAGCAGCTGTTCCCAACCGGGCCACAAATACAGTATCTATTAAGCTGAACAGAGAGTACATAATCATACCAGCAATGGCGGGGAAAGACAGCCTTACCATCAGTCTGCCTACCCTTTCATCAGCTAAAAGATTGTTTTTTCTATCCATAGCGCCCTCCCTCCTATAATTATGTTAGTGGGAGGGTAATTAGTATTTCATCCTATTTAACCTCAATACTGCCGTTACTTGACCTACTGATGATTAGGTTTTCCGGTTAATTACCGCAATACTTGACCTTTTTTGAATACGTAAATTATAATGATAGTTAAGAAGAGGACATAGGGGAAATACCGTTTTATCTACCTATGTTGAGCAGAGGATAGTGGAAAGACCGGTGAGACGTTATCCAGTCAAGTTCCACTTAGAGACAAGATGAGATGAGGTGAGATATTGGTATCATATCACGCAGCTAAGACCTAAATTGCCATTTGTTAGCTATCATACCTTTTGCCATACCAACAAAACTATTCCAATATAAAATTAAGGTGATATTGTAGGTTGATATCTGTCCTTAAATTGGGGCAGATTTATTATTTACTGGCTTTATTATCCTTGTGGCGTTGCAGCGCCTTATCTACATATCAATTTATTAAAAGGGGCAATTATTTATGAAAAAGTTAGTCGTATTATTACTTGTTTTCATGATGGGACTCACCACATTAAGCGGATGCGCAAGCAAAAGCGAAACAGCCAATAAAAAAGTCTTTAAAATCGGTATTGTACAGCCCATGGACCATCCTTCCTTGAATCAAATCCGTGAGACGATTATTTCGGAATTGCAAGCCCAGGGCATGGGAGATAAAGTTGAAATTATTACTAAAAATGCTAATGGCGATATGAACTTATTGCCGTCTATTATGCAAGAGTTGCTGAATGATAAGGTTGACATGATTGTTCCCATTGCAACCCCTGCTGCTCAGGCCGCCATGGCTTCCACCAAAACTGTGCCGATTGTATTTTCCGCCATAAGCAATCCGGTGGCAGCAGGTCTGGTTACTTCATTCGCAGAAACAAACGGTAATATAACCGGCGTTTCCAACTCAATACCCATAGAAGATATTTTTAAGTTGGCCAATACAATAACACCCAAGGCTAAAACATTCGGTTTTGTGTATAATAGCAGCGAAATCAATTCTACCAGCGGAATTGCGGTAGCCAAGGCTTATTGTGATAAAAATGGCCTTAAATACAAAGAAGCTACCATCACCGCTACTGCCGATTTACAGCAGGCTGCCTCTTCGCTGGTAGACCAAGTAGACGCTTTCTTTACACCAAATGACAATACCGTTGCTTCAGCCATGGCTATTTATGTTAAGGTGGCAACCGATGCAAAACTTCCTATTTATGCAGGCGCTGATTCCATGGTTAAAGATGGAGCGTTGGCAACAGTAGGTATAGACTATACTAAATTGGGAAAACAAACTGCAGCCATGATTACACGGATTGTTAACGGTCAAACCATTAAAGAAAACCATGTTGAGCAAGTTGCTGAATATGCTAATATGATTAATATCAATACGGCCAACAAGTTGGGTATCACCATTTCAGATGAATTAAAGAAAAATTTTGTGATTCTCGGTCAATAGCATCAACAGAATGAATAAGCAAAGGAAATTATATGACACTATTAATTGGTTCAATACAGCTCGGTCTGCTATATGCCATTATGGCATTGGGAATCTATATAACATTTCGTATTTTGAACCTGCCGGACTTAACGGTTGATGGCAGTTTCTCCCTGGGTATGGCTTGTGCTGCTGTAGCGACTATAAGTGGTCATCCTTTCCTGGCATTGTTCATTGCCATTATAGCCGGCGCATTAGCCGGCTTGGCAACTGGTTTGTTACATACCAAATTAAGCATACACCCCATATTGGCAGGGATACTGGTTATGACAGGCTTATATACTGTAAACCTGGCAATCATGGGCGGAAAAGGAAATCTGTCCGTAGTTGGCAGCAAGACCGTTTTTTCTATGATAGAATCCATGACTGTGGCACAAGGCGGGATGGGGAAAACCCTTCTCGCCTTGTCCATATGCCTAATCGCCATAGTTATTCTTTCCATAGCTTTTAAAACAAGATTTGGCCTGGCCATTCGCGCAACCGGAGATAATGAGGACATGGTTCGTTTATCCTCAATAAATGCCAACGTTTCGAAATGTATTGCCTTATCAACTGGTAATGCCTGTGTAGCTTTATCCGGTGCTTTAATCTGTCAATACCAGATGTTTTCTGATGTAGGCTCGGGAAGCGGCATGGTCATCATTGGACTGGCATCGGTTATTATTGGTGAAACAGTGTTTGGCAGACGATCTGTTACCATCGGCTTGATTTCAGCAGCATTTGGTTCTATCCTGTACAGAATAATCCTGGCCTTTGCTCTGAAAATAGACATGTTCCCTGCCTATGCATTAAAACTAATTTCTGCAGTCATTGTGATAATTGCTCTTTCCGGGCCTTCCATACAAGCAATCATACAGCAGAATAAGATCAGAAGGGAGGTTAACAGCCATTTAGATATTAAATAGGTTCAGACTGTCAAAAAAGCCTGCTTTTTTGCTCGCTCTGACTGACTTAAATATTGAGTTGGTTGATATAATATGTTGGATTTAATAAATGTCAGCAAAACTTTTTATGCTGGAACTGTAAATGAAAAAAAGGCTTTAAATTCAATAAACCTCCACTTGGATGAGGGAGACTTTGTGACTATAATCGGCTCAAATGGTGCCGGGAAATCCTCATTATTCAATGCTATCGCCGGCGCCTTCTATATTGATAGTGGTGCCATTCTTTTGGATAATAAAAACATTTCTATGACGGCGGACTATAAAAGGGCCTATGACATCGGCAGGCTTATGCAGGACCCCATGAAAGGTACTGCTCCTTCTTTGACTATTGAGGAGAATTTGGCCCTTGCTTACAGCAGAAAAGCCCACAAAAGCTTTTTTGCATTGAACAAGCGGGATTCAGAGTACTTTAGAGAATTATTAGCTCGTCTTGATTTAGGTTTGGAAAACCGCGTTAAAACCAAGGTCGGTAATTTATCCGGAGGTCAAAGGCAAGCTGTTACCCTATTAATGTGCACTATCGCTTTGCCAAAGCTGTTGCTGTTAGATGAACATACGGCCGCCCTTGATCCTGCGACAGCCCAAAAAATATTAAAAATTACTGTGGATATTGTTGCCGAATCCAAAATTACAACCATAATGATCACCCACGATATAAAATTCGCCCTTGCTCTAGGCAATCGTACAATTATGATGGATGAAGGGGAGATTATTTTGGATATCAAAGGTGAAGAGCGCAGCAAAATGACCATAGAGGAATTATTAACGTACTACTCTAAGGAAAGAAAAAAACAACTGACAGATGATAGAATTTTACTAGCTTGACCAGACTGTCAAAAAAGTCTAATAGCTGCGTTAATTCGTAAGACCAGTTCAATCGACGTACTTGTTACAGGAATATTCCAAGGAATATTCCAAGGGACATTCCTCGAAGAGGTGTGTCCCAAACCCTCAATTCTTGTGTTCCAAAACCTTACCCGCTCAATCAATGGCCTTCCGCTTGGCTTGCTGCTTAACAACATCATGGGTGCCTTTTTTGCTCGCTCTGACAGGGGTCAATTTCTTCGACACCGTTGTCACCATTTACTATATTTTTTCTGCCAAGGCAATATGCTTACGAATTACATGGCAGGAATCCTCAAATAGCTTCTGTTCCTCCTCAGTTAAATGCAGCTCAATTATTTCCGCTATTCCATTTTTCCCTATAATAGCCGGCACACCGACATGTAAATCCGTTTGTCCATACTCTCCTTCCAATAAAGCAGATACAGGCATAACTCGATGTTCATCATGAAAAATTGCTTTGACCATATCAGCAAGTACAAACCCGATTCCAAATTCCGTAGATTTTTTTCCGTTTATGATATCCATGCCGATCGTGCGGGTTCGATATAAAACATGCTCCAAATCAAGCTTGCCGTAAACATCTGGCTTTTCCTTCATTAACTCCAATAAAGGCTTTCCGCCGATACTGACATGAGAAAATGGTATCATGCTGGAGTCCCCATGTTCTCCCATGGATAAACATTGTATGCTTCTGGCGTCTATCCCGGTTTCTTCTTGAAATACACGCTTGAGTCTGGCAGTATCAAGGGAAGTCCCTGTACTAAACACCCTATGCTTTGCCCAACCGGTATGTTTTCTCATATAATTAGCGATGACATCGGCCGGATTTGATATGCAGATTAAAATACCTTCAAATCCCGAGCTTTTTAAAGGGTCAACAATCTCTTTCATTACCCTGATAGAATCGCCCATAGTATCCAATCTGGTTTGTCCGGGTTTTCTTGGAATCCCTGCTGACACAACAACAATCGCTGCATCCTTGCAATCATCATAATCTCCCGACCTTACGATTACAGGATGCGGCATAAAGTAACCAGCATCTGCTATATCACCGGCTTGGGCTGCAGCCTTTTGATCATCTATGTCAATAAATACAATCTCGCTAGCATCTCCTTGTGTCATTAAACTAAATGCGCAGTGAGAGCCTACGTGGCCAGCACCTATAATTACAATTTTCCTAGATTGATCTGTCATAATATTACTCTGATTTCTAATACTCTAAGACAAATATACTTTTAGAAATCAGGTATGTTCACCTCTTTCATATTAATAATTCTATAACATTATCTGTATCTAAAACGTGCAATTGTCTATATTATACATAGGAATAGAAAGAGGAGGAAACAAAAGTTAGGTAGGCAGAAGGCTAATTCGTATTTCCGCTCATTCAACCTTAATTACTGCTGTTCTTTGTCCTGCTAATCATTAAACCCTTGCCGTCAGTGCGTACCATTACTGCACCGTCCTGATCAGTGCGTAAAACTTCAACCTGGGCCTGGGCCAGCGCTTCTAAAACGGAGGGATTTGGATGCCCGAAAGGATTGTTGGCAGCTACCGAGATCACGGCTAAACGCGGGTGCAGCTTTTGATAGAAACCTGGCGACAGCGAACCTTTACTGCCATGATGAGGAATCTTTACAACATTTATCGGCAAGTCCACTTTCGCTAGAACTTGGGGAATGACTTCACTGGGTATATCTCCAGTTAGGAGAGCTGAAAATTCACCGTACCTCACCTGTAAGACTATGGACTCCTGGTTTAATGCCTGGCCATCGTATAAATCACGCTCTGGATGTAAGACTGTTATCTCTACACCGTCTTCCAAATTGATGGATTCTCCTGCTCCCAGACTGAATACCGGTATATTACGCCGGGCCGCTATGTCTCGCAGAGGCTGGTATTCCTTACAGGTCGAGATACTGGCTGGCAGTCCTAGACAGGTTACATCAATCTGGTCGGCCACACTCTCCAGTCCTTTTATATGGTCAATATCAGGGTGAGTATTAATGATCATGTCTAGGTGACGCAGACCACGATAATGCAGATAGGGCAGCAGTTTTTTGGCAGCAACATCGTAAAATTCACTCCCGCCTCCATCCACCAGGATAAATTTGCCCTGGGGAGTCTTCAACAGCAGAGCATCGCCCTGACCAACATCAATAAATGCGATTTGCAGATTTCCTCGATCATAGCAACTAGCAGGAAGCAAGAGGCAGATCATGAAGACCGTTAAGAGTAATATGGCCGATAATGAATACCTTCGCTGGGATGGTTTTTTCAAACCTAGGATGCCGGTGAATATAGCTATGTAATATAGGGCGACCATGCCCATCGCTGGAGTGGCCACCCATATATAAGCCCCGGGCAGCATTTTGCTCCATTGGACAATTAACAGAATCAATTCTATAAATAGACCAGCTGGATAGAGAAGCAAGGTTGCCAAAAAAGGCAGGAATGATGCCAATAAGAAAGCCATAAATCCTAAAATAACTGCCCCGCCTGCCAGATAGGTAATCAAGATGTTGGTGAATAGAGAAATTGGTGTAAACAGATTAAAATAATAGGCTACCAGGGGCAGAACGGCCACCTCTGCACAAATAGGAATCAGGATCATATCCCACCCCCAACCTTTATAAGGCAGCCTCTCCTTCACCAGGGGGAATAGATATATTAAGCCCCAGCTAGCCAGTATAGTAAGCTGGAAACTCAGGTTGAAAAGGTTATCCGGGCTTATGAGGAGCATGACTAAGCCGGATATGGCCAAGGCATTAAGCAGGCTGTTATCGCGGCCGCTGTAGTAGGCCAACAGTCCTAGGCTCCCCATTATCACGGCGCGAATAACCGGCGCGGGCCAGGCCACCATGGTTCCATAGACCAGCAAGATAAAGATCCCAGCCCAGAATTTACCGCGGGTACCCACCCTTACCAGGGAGGTCAGCCAGGCTACCAAAACCAGTAAGAATCCTACATGCAGCCCTCCAACCGAAAAGAGATGTACAATCCCGGTCTTTTGAAAATCGCTGTACTGTTCTGCTTCCATACCGGCTTGTCCGCCCAGCAGCATCCCCAACAAAACCGCCGCTTCTTGCTTAGATAGAGCTTGTTGGGTCAGCCTCTCAGCCTGGCTGCGAAATGCATCAATCCATTTAATTGGCCCCGTTACCGGGGTTATAAGCTTAGCTTGAGTGGCGAACTTGACCGTGAGATTATAATAAATTCCTTGATGAGCAAGATAACTGGGATAATCAAACTCACCCGGATTGCCTGGTTTGGGCGGAGGTTTCAAATCACCCTGCAGTTTTATGAGATCTCCCCGGTCAAATCGACATTGATAAAGACAGACTATCCTGATTTTCTTTTGGTAGGGGGAAGGCATATCGGTCTTAAGCGTGAAGCTGGTATTTTGCCCGTCATAATAAGGTATGTCCTGCACAATGCCGGTAAGCTGAGCAGCTGCTTGAAGCGGCAGTTCCAGCGGAGGTTTTAAAGACAAAAAATTATAATCACCTATTCCCAAACCAATTATGATAATCATCAATAGTATTTGAGGACGGTAGTCGGGGCCGATGGCGCCAGCTATTAGCAATAGGATAATTATCAGCAGCAATAATAGCCAGGCTTTAAAGCAGGCCAACTCAATTCCACAGGCAAAACCAACAAATATCAAAGGCCAGGTTTTGTGCATATCTTTCTACCTGACCACTATCATATCTTTGATATCGGCAAACTTTTTATCCCCTATTCCGCTGACATTATTCAAGTCTTCGATTTTGGCAAAGGCTCCATGAAGCTTGCGATAGTCGACAATCCGCTGAGCTAGGGTTGGGCCAATGCCAGTCAATTTGTCATCCAGTTCCTGAGCTGAAGCCGTATTAATATTTACCTTCCCGCTGCCCCCCATATTGGAATACGCAGTAAGGGACATTGTACCACCCTGGACCGCATCAGAGGCAGTCTCCTCCCCTATAACCGGTACTACTATAGCCTGGCCATCCTCTAGTTTTTGGGCTAGATTTATATTTTTTAGGTTGGAGGTCGGCAATGACTGGGCCATATCAATAGCTTGAAAAACTCGGGCATCGGGCGGCAACCGATATACTCCAGGCTTTTGAACCGCCCCCGTTACATAGATCTGGATCACATCATCTTTTGCTTTCGGCTCTACCTCTGTCCCGCCAGCGGTTTGTTTGATAATGTTTTCCTTAGCTATCTGCTCCCGATTTCTCAGGTTCGCATATTGCATGCCTCCGGCAAATACCAGTATGAGAGCCAGTAGTGCCGCTGCCCATAGATAACGCCGATCCAAATCCATCACCATTTTTCACCACCTTATTCTAATATTTTTCCATATTCCTTTTAATTCCTTTTTTTCTATTTTATATGTATTTTATGCGATTTATCAATACAGAAAATAAAAAACGGCCTGAGACTTTAAGTCCCAGACCGTCTTGGGGGAAAAGGTCTTAGCTACGCACGTCGTAACTGGAGCACAAAGTTTCATCCTCCGGCACACCATTATTCACATGGGTACAAGGAGTCACCTTTATAGCACCTAACATACAAAATTGAGATTCGAAATGCTGACAGCTACTAACGTCACAGTGTATGGTCTGTTGTCCCTTTTTCATACTTTCCCCTCCTGTTCTTTTTGGTCAGTATTAATTTGTGCTTTTTTCGTCAAATTATGCTTGCGACCCGCTGGCAAATCGTTACTAATATAATTTTTTTATAGATATAAAATCCAGCTCTACCGGGGAGTTGTATATAAGGTTTATAAATTGTCGGAACCCCCGTCCCCTTGCGAACAACGCTTGTCAAAGCTGAAAAAAATCCCCGCCGTTATCCCTGTTCTACAGGCGGCGGGAAGGTATCTGCAATGCCTACCATCTTTAACCGGACAGTTGGCTAATATTCCAAGAAATTGACTATTGAATGGTTATAGTTTGAGTTGAATCATCCCAAGTGACAGTGTGTCCGAGATTCTCCGTAATAAATCTTAACGGCAGCATAGTTCTTCCCGAACTCGAAATATAGGGAGGTGCATCCAGGACTTTTACCGTTCCATTGACAGTAGCTTGGCTACTGTCAATGTGAAATACAATAGGGACATCATTCAATGTTACGGTAACTTTTTGATCAGAAGCACTCCAATCAACGGTTCCCCCAAGATTCTCAATGATCGCCCTAATGGGGATAAAGGTCCTATCGTTTACTATTTTTGGTGCTGTTTGATAGCCGGGATCGATATCTTGAGATATACCATTAACAGTCATTTTGGATTGGCCTATTTTTAGCACTAATCCTTTTGTCGTATTTTGATTGGGGGTCGTACTTTGATTGGAGGTCGCATTGCTGGAAGAATTCAAAGCCGCTTGAATAGCAGTTTCCTGATCCGCTGAGATTGTACCGGCAGTAACTAGAGCATCAAGTTTGACCTTGATCTGCTGAGTAAAGTCATTTCCAGCACCAGTATCTGTTCCAGCAGATAGGTTTGTTCCATCAGAAGACGGTGCTAACGCATTTTCCACGGCAGTTTCCTGATCAGCTGAGATTGTACCGGCAGTAACCAGAGCATCAAGTTTGACCTTAATTTGCGATGTAAAGTCATGTCCAGCTCCAGCAGACGGGGCTGTCTCATCGGAAGACGGTGTTAATGCAGTTACCAACGCAGTTTCCTGATCCGTCGAGATTGTACCGGCAGTGACCAGGGCATCAAGTTTGACCTTAATCTGCGAAGTAAAGTCATGTCCAGCAAAGGCACCCGAACCAGAAGGTGGAGTTGTTCCACCAGAAGGCGATGTTAAAGCAGTTTGCACCGCAGTTTCCTGATCTGCTGAGATTGTACCAGCTGATACAAGACTATCTAACTTAGTCTTAATTAATTGAGCAAACCCTCCACCTTGATTAGCAGGGGGTTGACCAGTGGTGTCTGCAAGGCTAATGGCAGATATTGACAGCATTAATGTCAGGGTAAGAATTAAAGTTAGGGCGGTTGACTTGAAGTTAGCTCTCTTTTTCATAATCTCTTCCTCTCTAAATATTATTTGGTATTCCTGGAAAATATATTTTGAGTATGATATAAAATACTTAAAATGAAATGAAAATTGGCTGAAATTTCACAGAGTAACAAGGGGCACCTTATGTATCATTTTAAATCGGTATGAATAATCACTCATTCAAATAGCCGTTGCTAGGTAGTAACTGCGACCGCTTCACAGTTACATTTGACTACTTGATAGTTGCAATCAATCAATATATATTGTAGAATATTGCTCGTGGATAAAAACTTTATTAGAAAAAGGCAATGAACCGGAGTAGTAGACAATCCAGGACAGAGAGTCACTATATGGTGCAAGGTGACAACTACATTGTTGAACTCGCCGGGGAGTTTCACAGGTGAGCAACTAGCCTGTGACGGGACATCCGTTAAAATTTCGAGTGGGCAAATCGTGGGGCCATGGCGAAGTTGGGATCGCGCTTGAATGGCATTCAAGAGGCCGTGGGTTCGAATCCCACTGGCTCCACCATTTTTTATTTGTCACTAAGGGTGGTACCGCGGGAATAACTCTCGTCCCTGTCAGGGATGAGAGTTTTGTGTTTTTCTGAACTAAATACAGAAGGAGGCTATTTATGGAAAGCAGTTATGATTTTAAAAAGATTGAGCCTGAATGGCAGAAAATCTGGGAGAATGAGGCTTTCTTTAAGGTTGTTCAAGATCTGGACAAACCCAAATATTATAATCTGGAGATGTTTCCCTATCCCTCTGGGAATCTGCACATGGGCCATGTGAGAAATTATGCCATTGGTGATGTAATTGCCCGTTTTAAAACCATGAACGGCTTCAATGTCCTACATCCTATGGGCTGGGATTCCTTTGGCTTGCCGGCCGAAAACGCCGCCATTAAACACGGCCACCACCCCGCTAAATGGACCTATGCCAATATCGAAAATATGAAGGTACAACTGAAAACTCTGGGCATCAGTTATGATTGGGATCGTGAACTAGCAACCTGCAAACCTGATTACTATAAATTCACCCAATGGATGTTTCTAAAACTATATGAAAATGGATTAGCTTACAAGAAAAGTGCAGCCGTAAATTGGTGTCCCTCCTGCCAGACAGTACTGGCCAATGAACAGGTAGTGGAGGGTGCCTGTGAACGTTGTGAAACGACCGTAGAGAAAAGGCAGTTAGCTCAGTGGTTTTTTAAGATTACCGACTATGCTCAGCGACTTCTGGATGATCTGGCCATACTGCCGGGCTGGCCGGAAAAGGTTAAAACCATGCAGAGAAACTGGATTGGACGCAGCGAAGGCTGTCAGTTCGACCTGTCTATTGCCGACAGTGACGAAATTCTCACCGTCTTTACGACCCGTGCTGATACCGTATTTGGTGTAACTTATATGGTGCTGGCTCCCGAGCATCCCCTGGTGCAAAAGATCTCCCAGGGAACTGTCCAGGCCCAAGCGGTTCAGGAATTTTCCCATCGGATGCAGTTTCTCAGTGATGTCGCCCGCACCTCCACTGACGCGGAAAAAGAAGGGGTATTTACTGGTGCTTACGCCATAAATCCGATGACTGGCGAGAAAATTCCCATCTGGATCGCCAACTATGTGCTGATGGATTATGGAACGGGTGCTATTATGGCGGTTCCTGCCCACGATGAACGCGATTTCGAGTTTGCCCGCAAATATAATTTACCGATTAAGGTGGTAATACAGTCAGAAGACTCACCTGCCGACGGGGCTAATATGACCGAAGCCTATACCGGTGACGGTTTGATGGTTAATTCCGCCAACTATAGCGGTTTAAGTGTTGCCGATGGACAGAAACGCATTGGCGCTTACATGGAGTCCCAGGGCTTTGGTAAAGGAACAGTAAATTTCCGTTTGCGTGATTGGCTTATATCCCGCCAACGCTACTGGGGTGCTCCCATTCCTATGGTTTATTGTGAAGATTGTGGTTTGGTGCCCGTACCGTTGGAGCAGCTGCCGGTGTTGTTGCCTGAAGATGCTGAATTTAAACCCTCTGGGGAATCTCCTCTCAATTATGTAGAATCTTTTTATAAAACAACCTGTCCCAGCTGCGGCAAGCCAGCTCGCCGGGAGACAGATACCATGGATACCTTTGTCTGCTCTTCCTGGTATTTCGACCGCTTCTGCGATCCGCATAACAGCACTATACCTTTCAGTAAAGAGGCAGTTGATTACTGGATGCCGGTAGACCAGTACATTGGCGGGGTGGAACATGCCATTCTTCATCTTATGTATGCCCGCTTTTTTACTAAATTCCTGCATGATATTAACATGCTGTCCTGCAATGAGCCCTTCACTAATCTTTTGACTCAGGGAATGGTGCTCAAAGACGGTTCCAAAATGTCAAAAACCAAAGGCAATGTGGTCAGTCCTGAAGAGATCATAAATACTTATGGATCTGATACGGCCCGACTCTTCATTTTATTCGCATCTCCTCCGGAAAGAGACCTGGAATGGAGCGACCAGGGCGTCGAAGGTTCCTACCGCTTTCTGAACCGGGTATGGCGCCTGGTAACCAGCTGCACTGAAGATATTCAGGATGTTCATCTGCCTGAACATTTTACGGAGTTAGAGCCCTCGGCCCGTAAACTCCGTTATAAGACCCATGCCACCATTAAAAAAGTTAGCGAGGATATTGAAGAACGCTTTAATTTCAATACAGCGATAAGTGCCATAATGGAGCTTACCAATATGCTGTATGCTTATCGGGATCAGGATGAACAGGATTTGTCAGTTCTGAAAGAAGCAATCGAAAGCCTCATGATACTTCTAAGTCCTTTTACGCCTCATATGTGCGAAGAATTGTGGCACATTAACGGTCATGACGACAGTATTTATCATCAAGCCTGGCCTCGCTATGAAGAAGCGGCATTAGTGCAGGACGAAATCGAAGTAGCTATCCAAATAAGCGGTAAGGTAAGAGAACGCATAACCGTACCTACCGGTATCGCCCAGAAAGACCTGGAAAAACTGGCCCTGGCGCAGCCCAAGATCCAGGATATTATCAACGGCAAAACAATTATTAAAATCGTGGTTGTTCCAGGCAAACTGGTTAATATCGTGGTGAAATAACCTCATAATTATAAAACGTAATTTTAAACAAAAGGACGGCAGAGTTGTTTCTACACACTCTGCCGCTTCTCTTGTCAGCCGTTGTTTTATTATCTGTTCGCCTCATTTTTCGCATAATTCCTCGGTTAATCCCTTGTAAGCCGACTATTAGGTTTTCAATTTTAATTAGATCTTTTAATATCATTATCTCCAAATGATATTAAATCGTTTATCATTTGATTTTTTAAATATGAAGGAGCAACAACTAACCTGGCCACAACAAAATAATAACCCCTATAAGCGAGAATAAAGAGCCAAGCAACCCATATTTTTCTTTTTATTGACATATTTGGCACCCACTGCCTATAATTATGTGGTATAAAATACTGGTATTTGATTAATGTTCAGGCATCCATGAATAATCAATGACTGAACTTTTTTAAAAAGCAAGGGGGCGACAGAAGTGTTTTTTACATATTCTGCTGCCCCCTATAATAATGGCTACTATAAAGAGTTGTATCAAAATTGTTGTTAAATAGACAGTATTAGTTAACAAATGTGTTTTATATTTATATTCACGCGCTTGAAAAAAGCTTAGGTCGTTTGGTGATCGAAAAAAATTCCCAATTAGATATCCAGCAAATGTCATTAAGTTGAATGTATTGGTGGTGTATTATTATTATGACTGATGCAATATTAAAAATTGAAAATTTAAGAAAAGTAATAGGTAATCGCACCATTGTCTCAGAAATTTCCATTGAATTAAAAGCTGGTGAAATATTTGGATTTCTAGGTCCTAATGGTGCAGGTAAATCCACCACTATTAAAATGATAGTTGGTTTATCCAAAATTACGGAAGGAACCATCCTTGTGGGTGGATGCTCTGTAACTAAAGATTTCAAGGGTGCCATGAACAGTATTGGTTGTATTGTTGAAAATCCAGATATGTATGAATATATGTCTGGACTGGATAATCTAAGGATATTTGCAAAAATGTACAGAAATGTAGATGAGAAACGGATCAATGAAGTAATAGAAATCGTAGATCTTGATAGGGCAATAAACCATAAGGTTAAAACCTATTCTCTTGGTATGAAACAACGGTTGGGTATTGCTCAAGCACTACTTCACCGTCCAAGACTCCTAATATTAGACGAGCCTACTAATGGGCTTGACCCGGCAGGTATTAAAGAATTGCGTGAACTTCTCCGTAAGCTATCTATAGAAACTGGACTTACATTATTTATTTCCAGCCATATTTTGAGTGAAATGCAGCAGATGTGTGACCGTGTGGGTATTATTAACGAGGGAAAAATGATAACGATTAAAACAGTTGAAGAACTTGTTAACCTGACACAGGAAAATAATAAAACTATTTTGATTTTCCAAACTGATGATAATGAAATGGCAGCTTCACTTATTTCAAATATGAAAATCAATAGCAATCTTACGCAAGATGGATTGCAGGTTGAAACAACTCGCGACAGAGTACCTCAAATAGTTTCAACCTTAACCTATGCACATATCGCTATCTATGCTATGGATAAAAAGAAACTGCAATCACTTGAGGACGTATTTATGAAGCTTACTGGGAAGGGAAAATAACATGCGGACATTTTTTACACTTGTTTCCATAGAAAATACTAAACTATGGAAAAGACTTTCTACCAAAGTAATGCTAATTATTATGATTGTGATTGTAATAGCGGCAACAAGTGGTTATAAATTTTATAATGTATCTAATAATATCCCCAATATTGCTAAAGTATCTGAAAGCTGGCAACAGGATTTGCAGCAGGAACTAACTGTAGAAAAACCTAAGCTGCAAGCAATGGAAAATTCGACAGATAAAACCGTAAGATTATTGATTGGAGTTACAAAAAAGGCCATCGCCGAGAATGAATTTAGAATCAATAATAACATTAAACCAGAATCAAGTAAGAGCGTTTGGACGAGAGTTACGGATTTTACTGCGAAAATTGATTTATACGATAAAATTATTGCACTTTTCGTTATAATTGCCTGCGCAGCTACAGTAGCTGGTGAATTCTCAGAGGGTACAATAAAAATGATGATATCACGTCCATATAAGCGCCATGAAATTATTACTGCAAAATTAGCAGCTACCATACTTTATGGTTTATCACTTTCAGTGACCACTTTTGTATTGAACTTTATCTTTATGGGTATATATTTTGGTTTCACTGGAATGGATGCCAAGGAAATGCTTTGGACAAGCAGCACTATATTATATGTTCCAGCGGTATTAAAGACACTGATTGTATTCGGGCTTGATTTTCTTGAAATTATTGTATATGTGTTATTAACCTTTGCACTTTCAGCAATATTTCGCTCACGTTCAATAGCAACCGGGTTTTCGTTATTCTTGCTTTTAGTTGGTGGCAGTATTGTGCAAATATTATCAATATATTTTGCCTGGTGTAAATATCTGCCCTTTGGTGTAGCCGATTTTGCCAACTTTGTGAACATAGGTGCATTAATAGATGGTACAACACTTTCATTTGCCCTTATTGTAATGGGAATATATTCAAGCATATTTTGTTTCGCTGGATATTGGGCCTTTATAAAAAAGGACATTTAATCGTAATCCCTTTTTTCCAATGTCTTACGAACTTGTTGTATTCCCAAACCATGATTCTCTGCATCGGGTTTAGATGTAATTAGAGAATCCCTATTTACAACAATATCTTGCCAGTATGATGGTTGAAAATACAGTTGAGGCGCTGCACATCACAGGGATTAAATGCATAAAGCAAATGAGACGGAAGATGGAAGGTCACTTGGTTCGCTGAGCAAAGATCAAAAGGGGCTGACTATATTAACTATCCGCCAGCCCCTTTAGCCTTTGATTAATACCTATAAATAGTTATTTGAGGGACCTAGCTACTTGCAGGATTTCCTCTTTACTAAAACCTTTACACACTAGGTCGTAGCTCACACCGTCCTTTTCCCATAATACACTATGCGGCTCCACCCAGGCTCCTGTTACCCCGTTGATGTCGACTGATTCAACAGGTCCATTCGTACCTAACACGAAACCTGTTTCCTGGTTCATCATTCTCTGGCTCAGGACAATGTCTTTCCCTGGTCCTTTGAAGTGCAGATCCATGTAGTATTTAGAATCTTTAAATCCCCGTGCTTCATTAAAGGCATAGCCTGAAGGAATGTATCCCGGACTCAGCACTTTGAAACACGCCCCTTTTTGAGCTTCAATAAGACTGGAATAAGGAACAGTTCCTTCCGGAAAAGCATCCCTGGACGGGTCCTTGCCTTCTATAACAAGGTCTCCATCGGGGGTTTGTATAGTTATGGTGCCGCCTTTTAAGAGTTCATCCTTTTGTTCCTGGCTCAGAGCTTGTTGGTCTGATGCTTTATCCTCAACCTGGATAACGCTCGAATAATTACCAAGATTCAGAATCTTAATAATGTTATCGGCTGCATTACCGGCCATAGCCATTAAGTTCCCATGGAAGACCAGGGTAACAGCAAACAAGGCAACAACCGCTGCCACTTTGCTACAAAATGAAGCTGATCGTCTCAGTAACAAACTTCTTTTCTTAGGACCTGAAATTATGGCACTCTTCACTCTTTCAGCCATATCTTCGTGGGAACTAATACTATTTGCTTTGCTAATGAGGGTATTCGTAATCATCCGTTCAAACATTCAAATGACACTCCTTTCCTAACTGACGCTCTTCAAAATATGAAACATCCCATCCCTTTTTCCTGAGGCCATCGGCCAACCACTTCCTGGCATTAAACAGGCGCGATTTGACCGTACCCTCTCTACAATTCAGTATCTGGGCAATTTCCTTAATGGTTAAGCCGTTATAATAATAGAGTACAATCACTTCATTAAGGGGTTTGCTCAGGGTACCAACCGCTTTGTATAAGGCCTCGTAACTTTGCCTTATCTCCACGGTTTCTATCAAGTCGAAGCAATCAGCCAGGTTGTGATTGATTTCTCTGTCGATGGAATCCACCTGCATTTGCTCCTTAGTCCTAGCCAGCATTTTCCAACTGGTTCTCATAAGAATTTTGTAAAACCAGGTTTTAAATACTGCAATGTTTTTTAACTGCTGTATGGAGTAATAGCACTGGATAAATGCCTCCTGGGCAATATCCTCGGCAATTTCCTTTCTACCCGTTATTAGATATGCAGTGCGGATCGCCTTATCGCTATACCTTTCCACCAGCACCCCGAATGCCTCGACATCACCCGACTGGCATCGTGTGACTAGATCTGATTCATTCAATTACGCCTCTCCTTTCTCCCTGGGAGCTCCCTACAGTATATTAGGGACGTGTAAACGTAAAAAGGTTCACTGAAATTGGAAATTTGCCAAGCAACTGATTTTGGTATTGATAGCTTATCTTGCCGGGAACGACTGAGCATCTTAACTCTTGGAGTCGCCAAAAGTCTCATTGAGCTAAATGTAAATAGTTTTATTTTCTGATAAATTGGCAAATTCCAATTGCGTCTTATCAAACGAAAGGACATGGAAACAGCCGCTTGGTAGAATAAAGTTGTTAAACCATTCACCAATTAAGGGACTGACAAACCATGTCCGATAAGATTATACGCCTAAACGAGGGGCCATAAAACACGCGTTTAGGGAGTGAGTGCGTCACAGTGCGAGGAAGCCCGGGGACGTCAGGCCAATGTCATAAAGCGAAGCTTCCAGATGACCGGGAACGTTTCTCGGTCACACCCCGCCTCCCTCTCAAAATCAAATCGAATAATAAATTCTGCTTAGCCACATTGCCTGGCCAATCACGCATATTATGGGAATGGTTATCGATAATAAAAGAATCCATTGAAGTGGCAATAAAACAATACAACAAAATAAGAATTCAAAGCAAACTGCTGAAATGGCGCTTATCGTCAATGGAACTTGTTCTAACATTGCATTGTTAAACATTTGTTTGGAACTGTTATGTCCCAGACAGGCTATAGCGAGAGATATAACTATAGCTGACAAAATAAGCAAAAAAACCAATCCTGCTCTTTGCAGAATCACATAAAAGCCTAATTGAATTGCTAATCCCAAAAATAGTACCGTTAATATACCAAATACCGTTAACGGGAGAAAGGCAGCAATTTTGGCAGTAATTAATTGGGATGGTTTGAACCCACTAAGCCAATAGAAGGATTTTTGCTCACCTTCATTCTGCCAGGCAGTTGCCGGCAACTCTGCATAGCAGAAAAGCCATACGGCTAAGGATGTAACTAAGAACAGAGTTGGATCATATAAATATGATTTGAGGGTTGTAAAACTGCAGATAATGATGAGTACCACCCACACAACCAAACGTACTTGGGTAATAGAGTTGCGCCAGAGCAGAAACCATTCTTTAACAATAAAGGAGTTTGAGAACAGGCGACAAAATCGTTGGAACCTTTTGAATTGCAATCTATGATTATTTATTGAGTCATTCTGCAAATATGCTTCCTTCCATAAAACCGATAAGGTTGAGGAAAAGAATAGAATAGTTGTGACGGCAGCACAAAGCATGAGAATGATGAGCAGGGTATCATGATTATCGAGTGTGCTAAAAGAAAGCTTATGACTTGTTAACAAAAAGGCAATGATAGCCGCAGTACCCCCACCCCATGAAAACGAAAAAAGAAGGTAAAAGACGCCAGCAATTCTTTTCCAATACCTGTTTATCAAAATATTAAATAAGCAAGCAAGCAGAGTGGCAGCAACGGGAAAGACCAGAAATGTGATCAGTATTAGCCATGGTGAAATGGTTTTAGTTGAGGCTACTAGAATTAAAGGAAATAAGGACACTACACTTAGATTTCTCCAAAAGACTTGCCCATAAATGGCCCATATTATGTCCTTTGTTTGGACTCCTATCAACAAATCAAATCTGTTTTCTGCACTAGACAAATATTTTTCTGCAGACAAATAATTAGAACCCAGTAAAATGATAAAAGCCAGTAATAATATCAGCGAAGTATCTTCTGAATACAAATAGCGTTGCATGACCACATAGATAATGCTCACTAACCCACTAAGCTCGAATAACACCAAGCCCCAACCCTTTTTAGAATAGATAAACAGGCTGTTAATCCCTTGCTTCATTTTCATATTAAATAAAGTGATAGAAGTCATAGTTTATCCCCACCTAGTCTTTGATTTGAATTTTTGTTGGATTTCTGTGGTTTGGCCCACCGCGGCAGCCGTCTCGTCGTTTCTAACAAATAATGCTAGAACTTTATAGCTCAAAATACCAATCAAACCACCCGAACAATTCAAGATGACATCATCAATATCACTTGCTCCAAGGCCAAATATATATTGAATTATTTCCACAAATAAGCTAATCAAAATGACCAGAAATATACTCATAGATATTCTTTTGTTTTTCCTAAGTAATTGTAAGTAAAATCCTAAAGGTATAAACATCACAATGTTGCCAAGTACATTGATAATAACAATAGATTGAGAAACATTTAAAACACCTGATAAATAACCATATATAGTATGAAATGGTATTACGTTTATGTTTCTAAATACATATCGATAGGGGCTAAATAGTTCCAGTGGAGATACAATTTTAAAAAATAATAAATAAGATGACAATAAAATATATAAAATAAATCCTGCGTATAAAGGAAATGACTTGGTGCGCTCTAATTTGTTCATTTTTATAACATTCCTTTCGCAAATGCTCATGCACAAGACGGGTATTCACAATTTATCCTGACCTAGTCCCTGATTTGGGTATCTGTTAGCTGCAGGAATAAATCCTCCAAATTGTTGATGCCGTATTTCGCGGTTAGTTCTCCCATAGTACCTGAGGCATAACAAATACCTTTTTGGATGATAACGATATAATCGGCCAATTCCTCCATAACCGCCATTACATGTCCAGAGAAAAGCACCGTTTTTCCGGATGCCTTCCTCTCTCTGAAAATTTTCTTAATAACTGCGATGGTTTTAGCATCATAAGCGTTGGTCAGTTCATCTACAATTAATAGATTGGGGTCATTAAGCAAGGCCAGGCACATAGAAACCTTCCTTTGCATTCCCTGAGAATAGGTCTCCACCATTTGCTCTTGGTATGGCACAAGATCAAACAGCTCCAGCAGATAATTAATCCGATTCATCAAAACAGCTTCTTCCAAACCTAATAATCTTCCACTGTAGTAGAGATGCTCTTTGGCTGTCAGCCTATAATAAAGAATCGGTTGGTCAGGAACATAGCCAATTTGTTTTCGTATTGACTCACTGCCCTTTACCCAGATATCTTGTCCATCAAGTAGTATGTGTCCATTTTTAGGTTGCAGTAACCCCGTTAGCATTTTCAATGTGGTGGACTTGCCTGCTCCGTTGGGTCCCAAAAACGCAAAAATTTCACCTTTCTGCACTGTGATGCTTAAGTTATCTACAGCTTTAAAATCTCCATATTGGTACGAGATGTTTTGCAGCTCCAATTGAGGATCGCCGGTGCGGATCTGTATGGATGTATTGGAAAGCCTGATACTATCATGACTGAATATCAAGGCTTTTTCTTCCAAGCTAGAATCTTGGGCTATTACTTCTTTGGTATCATCATTTGTTATGTAACTCTGGAGTGTTTTGGCAAATGCCTCTTTGTCATCGACATTAATAAATATAGATGTAACCAAGCCTCTTTTACTCTTGTGATTATCTTCGCCCTTTGCTTTAACCAGTATGGGGATTTTTAAAGAAACAACCTGCGTTGCTTGGTTAGTTCCCATACAATAGAGATTTTCTTCTTTCCTGAATAGTGTAAGTCCAAGGATATCATTAGTTGACACCTGTATAGATGTTGGTTTAATGCTCTCAATCATTTTCCAGGGAACAGTGGTTTTAAAACGCCCACCCAAGCAAATAGTCAGTCCATGTTCTCCAATCAAATGAGCTGATCTTAAAAGTGCAACAATATAACATAGTAAAATAAGGTCAAATAATACGATTGCCGAGGATACGATTAAAAACCATGATCTGCTGGTTGTTAGAGCATGAACAATAAATATAGCAATAACCATTTCTATAGCCATAATCATTAAGAAAGCATAGATAAAATTTCTCATCTGTTGATTGCTGTTTGTATTGCTAAAGACGAGATTTTCATGAATTAGCAGATTCCACTACTCCTTTCCCTCATAGATGTATTTATCGACCCAATAATAGCATTTCTGGCATAGCGAGAAGCGATAAAGGTATAGACTTGGAAGCTAGGTCTAAACCTCTGCCTAAGATATACCTTCATGCCTAATCATGGCGTTGACCCTGCTTTTAGGGGGATCTAAATACTCCTGCAACATTTCTATAAACTTCATCTGGGACGGGGAATATATTTCTGCAAACATATCCTTGCATAATGATTCCAGGGAGTCTCCCAGTCGTGATTCTTGACTGATTAGCTTTTCATAAAAAGGAAGGCTCTTGATAAACTGGGCATATTCCTGAGCCAGTTCTGCAATAGTTGGTGAATCAGGGGAGATGCCGGCAATTGCGGTGATTTGGGGCCCATAATCCAGGGATTGCTGATATTTATCAGGATGGTCACGAAAATACTCCGCCACCTCACGCAAAATATCCTGGTAATCCAGACCCCAATGTAAATCATCCATTACCCCATATAGCTTGCGTTCCTGCTCATATATTTCCGGACAAGTATCCAAGTATTGTTCCTGGGCTTCTTCACCCAGTATATCTACGTACATTTTGAAAGATGGAGATTCATCCAGGTCTTCAACTAGCTTGGGTTCCTCATTCAGTAGTTTCTGGATCTTCTCTACCCGCTCGGTCATAGTGTTAATCTGAGTCAGCAATTCCGTTTGCATAGCGAGCAAGACCGCACGAAAAGACTTATTGTCATCAGGTTCACCCAGTATTCCCTTGATCTGCTCCAGGCTCAAACCCAGATATTTGAGGCGTTTGATTGAGCGAATACGGTTTAATTCAGCCGGACCATATAAACGATAACCGCCAGCCGAACGCTTCACTTCCGCCAGCACGCCAATCTTATGATAATGAAGTACTGTTTTTATAGTCACCCCGGTCAATTTTGCAAATTCGCCTATCTTAAGATGTTTTTCCAAACTTCATCCCACCTTAAGGCAAGTATAAACCCCTACCTAAGGTCGGGGTCAACTAATATTTGTAATTTTTTAAATATTGTTCCTGTTATTATTGAGATATCTCATAATCAGACCTTTTAATAGCGGACAATTCACCTTCCCCAAAAATGACTACGCCTCCTGTTGCAGAAAACAGAAGGCGTTAATTTTTCGAATAAGTTAGTTAGTTAGGTGCCTGGCACCCTTTAGGGGGCTACCGCTACTTTGCGGGCATCAGCCCAAAGGTTTTCCAGCTTATAATAATCTCGTTCTTCCTGACGGAAGATATGCAGAATTGTGGATCCATAATCCAAGACTATCCATTTACCTTCCTGATGACCCTCTTTGCGCAGCACGTTTACTCCTAGTGCGTCCATGAAGTTTTCCACATTTTCTGCAATGCTGCGGATTTGGACCAGATTGCGGCCACTGCATATTACAAAATAGTCGGCTATAATAGTTTTTTCATTTACGTCCAGAATGACCAGATCAATGGCCTGCTCTTCCAGCGCTGCATCGGCGATCATTTGTACCAGTTTATCTTCTTTTATCAAAAACAGTCCTCCTATGTTTAATTATTACTGCAATTTATTTAAGTCTCTGCCCTATATTATAGCATGCCCAGGACAGCTATGCCTCCAACCGTTTATCCTTTATTTTATGTAAAAACATATTTCTTACCTCTACCGTGCGTGGGTGAAGGAGTCTCCCTTCATCCAGACAATAGCGGATAGTGGATTCAAGCCCCAGCAGCATCGCTTCATCCAGGTTGTGGCGCGACAATTGGCGCAGACGCTCCAGATCCGGATACATATCCCGGTTTGGTTCTATCATATCGGCGAGAAATATGATCTTCGCCAGGAGATCCATAGTCGTCGAACCCAATGTGTGAGTCCTTACTGCTTCTAATATCTCCTTATCTTTTATCCCCAATTCCTCTATTAGAAGGTGGGCACCGACCGGAGCATGCAGCAGTTCTGGTATCTGTTTCTCCGCTTCATCCGCTATTTGATCGTCTTGGCCAACAGCCAACAACAACTGGCCTGCAGTCAGGTTTTTGGCGTAGTCATGCAATATCCCAGTTAGATATGCCTTGTCAGCATCCATCCCATATAGCTGTGCTAAATCTCTGGCTGCTCGGGCTACACCCAGGCAGTGTTGATATCTATGGGCTGATAACCTGGTTTTGATTATTTGTTCGGCTTGAG
>Ga0209340_1000161_pt1 | contig 93384 bp, 101 predicted proteins | sample EPASupsiteSAE323_FD_187266 | JGI IMG/M metagenome (GOLD analysis project Ga0209340, IMG submission 187266) | Bioremediated contaminated groundwater from EPA Superfund site, New Mexico - Sample SAE3-23 (SPAdes) (version 2) | ecosystem: Environmental > Aquatic > Deep subsurface > Groundwater >...
TAACCGTCATCGCCTTGGTGAGCCATTACCTCACCAACTAGCTGGTAGTTAGTACACTATTCTCTCCGCGACTTACGTCTTTAACCCGGAGGTACTATAGGAAATTACTCCACCTTTCGGTGGGCTATGTCCTACAGAGAGGCATATTTGTACTTTTTACTCACCCGTTTGCCGCTAAACTTATTATTTACACAGATGTCCCCACTGTTGGAGTTCTCTGTGTAAACAACAAATCCCGCTCGACTTGCATGTCTTAGGCACATCGCCAGCGTTCACCCTGAGCCACGATCAAACTCTTAGTACTAACATTTCGAATAAATTCGAAATCGATTGATTTAAAAAATCAATCAAAAATTTTTTTTTGAAAATCTTTCTGGTACTAACAGCTTCTGGCTCTAAACAAATTGTGAACTTAATTTTAAAGAACAATTTTGCCTTGTTTCAGGCAGTGAGGTTATTATATTACACAAGTTTGAAATTTGCACTAGGTAAGTTTGATCAATTTGGCAGTGGATAAAACTTTGACACTTTCTGGTTCGGCAGCGGTAAAGATGGTTTGATAGTTTTTACACAAAGATACAACTAATTTTTGATGATCTGGGTCGAGTTCAGAAAAAATATCATCTAATAATAAAACTGGTTTGTCTTGATAATTCTTTTCTAAATAATTAATTTGGGCCAAACGAATTGCTAAAACGGCCAGTCGTTGCTGTCCCCGACTGCCCCAAAAAGCTAAATTTTTATCTTCGGTAGAGAAATCATTATTATTAAAACTAAAATCATCACGATGAGGACCAATTTGAGTGCAACCACGCTGTAGGTCGAGAGAATAAATTTTTTCTAATTTTTCCTCATTCAAAACGGATGGATGATAATTTAGAGAAATTAATTTTATTTGAGAATCGGGGTGGTTTTGAAAAAAAGAATTAGCAGAGCGAATAAAAGCTGTGCGAAAATTATGGATTATCCCGGCATTTTTAATAATTGTTTGATCCCAATAAAAAAGTTCTGATTTAGCAGATTTGCCTTCTCGAACTTGATCAAGAAGCTCATTTCGATGTTTTAAAGCTCTGTTGTATTGAGATAAGGCTTGGGCGTAGCGCCACTCAGTTTGAAGAAAAATTTCATCTAAAAATTCGCGACGACGACCGGGTGATCCATTAATTAAACGGATGTCTTCGGGGTGAAAAATAACGGTTTTAAAAATGCCAATGTATTTCTTTCTGGTTTTTTCGACTTTATCGATTAAAAATTTTCGAGAAACTGTGCTGCTTTTACCAGTTCGATCTTTAATTAATTTAATCTCAATTTCACTGGTTTCGCCTTTATTGTCAATAATTTTGGCTCTGACAGAAGTAAAAAAATCATCCCAATTAATTAATTTTGATTGTGACGAAGAACGAAAACTTTTGCCGGTGGCTAAAAGAAAAACAGCTTCTAAAATATTAGTTTTACCGGAACCATTGGGTCCAAGAATAAGATTTAATTTGGGGTCGAATTCGATCAGCTGTTGGGGGTAGGAACGAAAATTTTGTAATAAAAGTTTGGAAAGATACATCTATAAATAGTATTTTACTATGGCAATAGTTCCAATTAATACAGAAATTATATTTAGAACAGCTGGTTGATAAACTTTTTTATGAAAAGAAACAATGGCGATGCTCATAGCGGCAGAGATATTGAGAATTTGATAAGTTAAAGTTGGTTGAATGATTCCAAAACTAACCAAACTATAGGCTAAAATTGCAACAAATGCACCACACCAACTAACTATTTCGATAATTTTATCCTTCATAGAGTGACTATACGTGGAAAAAAAGAAAAGTCCAGCGGGCAGGAGTTGAACCTGCTTTAGACAGTTTTACAGACTGTTGCCTAACCGTCCGGCTCCCGCTGGTTTTGTGGGTTTATTATAACAGAAAGTGGGCTTTACTCAATTCCCCAAAGGATGGAAAGATTGGCAGTGATGTCCATTTGGCCACTGGCAATTGAAGTGCCGCCACCGGCACTGTCCAATGAGACTGCGGCTGTTTTAAATTGAGCGACGTTGGTGACAGTAACAGGAGTAATGTCATAGGTGCTGTCAGAAATGGAAACTGGTTTGGCTAATTTTACATTTGATAGTTTGGCCAATTCTTCGGCTTTTTGTTGAGCTTTATTGAAAGCCATCTCTCGGGCTTTAGAAAATAATTCTGTTTTGTCTTCGATATCAAAATAAATACCATTCATTTGAAGATTGTCGATAGCAGAGAGCTCATCAATAATGATGACAGCTTTAGTGGCTTTATCGTCTATTTTTTTAATTTTAACTTCAAGAGTTTCTGAGGCTTGTTGACCAATGACTCGACGAGATGAACTACTGTAATCATATTCCGTATAAATATTCAGATTTGAAGTGGTAATATCAGAATCGGAAATTCCATTGTCTTTGAGAATTTTTAGAGCGGAATCAATTTTGGAATTGACCTTAGTAAGAGCTTCTTTACTGTTAGAGGCTTTTTCTTGAAAACCAATATTCAATTGAACCATGTCTGGTTTGGCGGAAATTTTGCCGTCGCCAGAAACAGAAATAGTATTGGAAATTTTGCCGTTTGACTCAACGCCACCAGTATTTTTAATATAGATACCTGTGCGAGAGATTAGAAGAGCAGAAAAAATAATAGCAACAGCAACAATTATAACGGGTGTGAGATTCTTATCAATTTTCATAATTAATTCTACTACTGATAAAATAATTTATGAAGATTAAAATAATTTCTTGGAATTTGGCAGGGATGAGGGCAGCGATTAGAAAGGGTTTGTGGCAGAAAATGAAGACTATTGATGCAGATATATATTGTTTTCAAGAGGTTAAAGCCAGACCAGAACAAGTTGATATTGATTTTGATTTTCCAAACGGTTATCGAAATTATTGGAATCCAGCGGAAAAAGCGGGTTATTCTGGAGTGGCAACTTTTTGTAAAACTGAACCTAAAAATGTGATTGTGGGTGATCGAGATAATGATTGGGATGATGAAGGTAGGGTGATTATTACAAAATTTGATGAATTTACTTTATTAAATGTTTATTTTCCAAATGGTAAAAGAGATAAAGCTAGATTGGATTATAAAATGAAATTTTATGAATATTTTTTGAAATATATAAATGAATTAAAGGATAAAGGGGAAAAAATAATTTTTTGTGGGGACATTAACACTGCTCATAAAGAAATAGATTTGGCCAGACCTAAAGATAATGAAATGATTTCGGGATTTTTGGAAATAGAAAGAAAATGGATTGATAAGGTGATTAAAAATGGTTATGTGGATACTTTTAGAATGTTAAACAAAGAACCAAATAATTATTCATGGTGGAGTCAACGAAGTGGAGCTCGAAAAAGAAATGTGGGTTGGAGAATTGACTATTTTTTTGTGGATGAATCGTTGAAAAATAAGGTAAAATCGGCATTTATTATGCCTGAAATTGAAGGGTCGGATCATTGCCCAGTGGGAATTGAATTGGAAATTTAGTCTGGCTCTTTTTTATTTTTAAAAAAAGAGCCAGACTTTTGGCGAAATAAATTTAGTCGATCGGATGATCTAACGTGGATGCCCAGACAGAAAAGGCTGATGCAAAAATAGCCAAGTCTTTAGGATTGTCGACAAAGTAAAAACAGTAAGTCTGTTGACCGATAAAGTTTAGATGTTGAACTTTCCAGTCTGGAAATTCGTTTCTGATTGCTTGGTTAAAACTATTTTTCTGGTCAATTTTAAAAATATAGAAGGTACTATCTCGATAACCAGTAATTGTTTGAGCATATCTAATCATTCCATTTTCGGGAATAACCTCAAACGGGAAACGAAAAATTTCTTTTTCAACTACACTAATTGCTTCTTCTATTTTTTCGGTATTTACAAAAGGAAAACACCCTACTTCCTGAAACTTACGATAGGCCCTAAGAAAAAGCTCACGATCGCTATCTAGCGCCGAATTGTCTAGATCAAAAAATATGGGAATGTATTGGTTGGATTCCATCATTTTAATACTCCCTTTCTAATATTTCGCCAAATTTTAAAGGTGCAAAATCGCAACTTCACCGGAATTTTACCATAAAATTTCACAAAAAAACCTTAACTGAAAAGAAAATATTTCGTTCCCTCTTTTTTAAGCCAGAGATTGTGATTTTTACAATTTAAATCATAGACAGTTAATTGACTCCAAAATTTTGATGAATGATTTTTAATGTCAAGATGGGTTAATTCGTGTAACAAAATGTGGCGAAATTGAGAATAAGGAAAAAAAATAATCTGCCAATTAAAATTTAAATTGCCACAACCAGAACAAGAACCGTAGCGAGAACTTTGATTACGAACAGTGACTTTATTATATTTAAAACCAAATTCTTTAGACAAAATAACCAATTCTTTTTTAATTAATTTGAGAGCAAAAGGTCTTAATTTTGACTCTAAAATTTTTAGAGCATGAGTTTCAGAAATAGTGGTGATATTTGAATAAATTTTTTGTTCATCTTCGTTAATAATGACCGAATCCCTTTGGGTTTTTATCCATTGAATTTCGTAATTATTTTCTAGAATTTGAAGATTTTTTAGGTCTAAAATGGCTTTTTTGGAAGTAATTTTTCTGGAATGATTAATAATCCAAAGAGAATTATCTTTAATAAATTTTTTGATTAAAAAATCGGGGGTGAGATAAGGACAGGAAATTTGAAAACTATTTTGGGAAATTAATTTAAGGCGAATGGATCTAATCCTCTTGCGATTGATTTCATATTCGAATGATTGATTTTGAAGCGAAATAATATTCATGATTAAGGATATTTTAACCTATTGATGCTATATTAAATTATGAGTGTGATTTATGTTGGAGCTGATCATCGAGGTCTTAACTTTAAAAATAAAGTGGTGGAATTTTTGAGGGATAAGGAATATAAAGTAAAAGATTTGGGACCAGTTAAATATGATCAAGATGATGACTATAGTGATATGGCCATAAAATTGGCAGAAAAAGTAGTACGGGAGAATACTAAGGGAATTTTGATTTGCGGATCAGGTGTTGGGGTTTGTATTTCAGCGAATAAAGTTGATGGGGCTAGGGCGGCTTTGGCGACAAGCGAAAAACAGGCCAGATTAGCAAGGACTGATGATGATGCAAATATTTTATGTTTGTCAGCAGAATTGGTGGATGAAGAAATAAATTTGGAGATAGTAAAATCTTTTTTGGAAACTGTTTTTGCCAGCGAAGAAAAATATATTAGAAGAATTAATAAAATTAAAAAATATGAAAAAGCTAAACTCGGTTGAAAATATTAATGAAGGAAATATAGTACTTTTAAGAATGGATATGGATTTGCCAATAGTGAATGGACAAATTTTAGATAACAACCGATTAGTAAAATCTATTCCAACAATTAAGTTGCTTTTGGAAAGAAAAAATAAAATAGTAATGGTTGGTCATTTGGGTAGGCCTAAAGATAGGGGAAATAATTTATCATTAAAACTGATTTATTTAGAATTAATACAAATTTTAGAAGCAGATTGTGGTGGAGATTGTGTGAGAAATGTTTTTATAGACGATATAAAAGATGAGGAAAAAGTTAAAAAAGCGATTTCTGAAAATGAAATAATTTTTGGAGAAAATTTGAGATTTTATAAACAAGAGGAAGATGGTGATACGACTTTATTCTCAATTTTGAAAAAATATTGTTCAATTTATGTAAATGATGCGTTTGCAGTGGCTCATCGAAAAGCAGCGTCGATAGTATTACATCGAGAGATGGAAACTTATTATGGTTTGAGTTTTGTAAAAGAGGCAGAAAAAATAAATTTAATTTTAGAAAAAAAAGAGAAACCGTTGGTGATTGTTTTAGGTGGAGCTAAAGAAGATAAGTTGAAAGATATCGGAGAATTAGTGAAAATGGCGAATTGGATATTGGTTGGAGGAAAACTCCCTAAATTAATTAACAGGGAAAATTTAGATGAAAAAATTATTGTGGCGGAATTGAGAGAGGATGGGTTGGATTTAAATGATGAGGATATCAAAAAATTTAAAGAAAAAATTGATGAAGCTAAAATGATTGTTTGGGCGGGAGCGATGGGATTTTATGAAGATAAAAATTGCCGAAAAGGAACCGAGGAAATTGCTTCTATGGTAGCAGAATCTAAAGGATATAAAATAATTGCTGGCGGAGATACAGCAGCCTCAATTATAAATTTAGGGTTGGAAAATAAAATTGATTTTATTTGCTCAGGTGGCGGGGTGATGTTGGAATTTTTAATTAAAGGTTCGCTCCCGGCTTGGGAATAGTTTATTATTAATATATGAATAAAGATAAAAAAATCAGAATTGCAATTAATGGCTTTGGAAGAATTGGAAGTGTGGCTTTAAGAGCAATCTTGATGGAAAAATATGATGTAGATATAGTGGCAATTAATACTGATGGTCGATTTGAAGTAGAAACTTTTGCGATGCAATTTAAATATGATTCGGTTTACGGAAGATCACCATGGAAAGTTGGATTTTCTGAACCACAAAAAGCAATGGAAATTGGAAGATTAGAAGTTGGGGAAAATTCAATTCCAGTTTTTGGGCAGATGGACCCGTCAAAGATTCCATGGAAAAATTATGATGTTGATGTAGTGTTGGAGTGTACTGGGGCTTTTACTGATAATAAAGCACTAGCGCACATAAAGGCTGGAGCAAAAAAGGTAGTGATTAGTGCTCCGTGTAAAGATAAAACAATTCCGACTTATATTTTAGGAGTTAATGGTGATAAATATAAAGGAGAAAAATTAATTTCTAATGGATCATGTACAACTAATTGCGTAGCTCCAATTGTAAAACTGATTGATGAAAAAATTGGTTTTCAAGAAGGAACTTTAACAACCATCCATGCTTATACTACTAATCAAAATCTGGTAGATGGAAATGGTAAAGATCCACGACGAGCAAGAGCGGCGGCAATTAATATTGTGCCAACAACGACTGGAGCGGCAGAGGCAGTAATAGCAGCTTATCCCGAAGCTAAGGGAAGATTTGGTGGGACAGCAATTAGAGTTCCCGTGGTTTGTGGCAGTTATTCTGATTTGACTTTTAAATTAGTCCGTAAAACGACAGTGGAAGAAATTAATTCTATTTTTGAAGAAGCCAGTTTTGATCCGGAATTAGTGGGCAAATTAAAAGTGTCTTATGAACCATTGGTTTCTTCTGATATTTTAGGGAATAACGCTTCATGTGTAATTGATACCGAAATGACTAAAGTGATTTCTGATGATATGGTTTCGATTGGGGCCTGGTATGATAATGAATATGGATACAGTTGTAGATTAATTGAGAATGCAATTGCGATTTCAGAAAAATAAAATGTTAATAATACCAACAATTATAGAAAAAGATTTCTCCTTAGCTGAGGTAAAAATTAAATTAATTAAAGATAAAACTCGATGGATCCAGATTGATGTATTGGATGGATATTTTAATGAAGGAAAGAGTTTTGAATTGGAATTGTTGAATAAAATTCAAAAAGAAATACAAAATAATTTATTGGAAATACATTTAATGGTGAAAGAACCGATTAAATGGATTGAGAAGTGTAATTTTGTGGGAGCAAGCCGAATTGTTGGGCAGGTGGAAATGATGAGTGATAGAGAAAAATTTGTGAAAGAAATAAAAGATATGGGGTTAGAAGCTGGTCTGGGTTTTGATATAGAAACAGAAATAGATAAAATACCTTTGGAAACTGATTTAATTTTACTGATGGGAAGGAAATCTGGATTTGAGAGTGCTGAATTTGATAAAAAAGTTTTAAAAAAAATAGAAACTTTAGTAAATTTGAGAAGAGATAAAGAGATGGATTTTGAAATTGGAATTGATGGTGGAATTGATTTAGATATAATTGAAAAAATTAAAGATACTGGAATTAAAATTGCTTATTGCGGCAAAGCGATTTTTAATGGTATGGTAAGTGATAATTTTGAAAAATTAAAATATGTTGGCAATAACTAAGAAAAAAATTAAAAGAGTTTCTTTTTTTGGAGATGCTGAAGCTAAGAAGACAGACCAACATTATATTGATGCCTTTAATACGGCAAAATTATTGGCAGAAAATGGGTATATTATTGTAAATGGTGGAGGTCCAGGGATAATGTTGGCTTCGACTCTTGGAGCAAAATCAGTAAATGGCAAGGTGGAAGTGGCGATAATTGATGAAAAAATTAATATGGGTAAAAATTATGAAGGAAGCGAGATCAATAACAAAAAAAATGTTGACCAGATTTATCGATCTAAAACTATTCAAGAAAGAACGGAAAAAATAGTGGAATTAGCTGATGCCCATATAGTCTTTAAGGGTGGTACCGGTACTATGGCAGAATTGGCATTAGTTTGGGAAAAAGCAAAATTTGAATACGGAAAGCATGAACCGTTGATATTCTTTGGCAATTGCTGGAAACAAACGATTGAGGCTTTAGTGGAGAATTTAGATTTTGATAAGATTGAAAGAAAAGTTTATGCTTTTGCTGATAATCCAGAAGAGGTTTTAAAAATAATTAAAAATAAAAAAAGTTTAAAGAAAAAGGAAAGTATCGGGATGGTTGGTAAATTTAAAGAACTAGTTGACAGTTTTTGATAAACTAAGAGGTAATGTTAAAAAAAATTTTAATATTGGTTTTGGCTTCGGTATTTTTAAGCGGCTGCAGTTTGAGTCCAAAAAAATCAGGAATGGAAATAATGAGCTACCCAACAGCTAAAGTTTATATTAACAATAAAGAAATGGGGTCGACTCCTTATAAAAATTTGGATTTGAAACCAGGTGATAACGAAGTTAAATTGGTGGCGGGAACGAGAGAATGGAAAAGAACGATAGAATTACAAAATAATATAAACACGGTGATAGATTGGCAATTTGGTGATGAGTCTAACGGAGATAGTGGTTATATTTTATATTTAGAAAAAACTGGAGATAAAAAAGCATCTTTATTGGTCAACACAACTCCAGACAAAACAACAGTAAAAATTGATGGAGAAGTTAAAGGAATTTCACCAATTAAAGTAAATGAATTAGTAGAAGGCGACAGACAATTGATAATAGCTTTCCCAGGATATAAGGATGTAAATGTATTCATGAAAGCAATTGCTGGATATCAATTGGTAGTTAATGCACAACTAGCAGAAGAAAAAAATGATGTTAATCAGATAATTGAAACACCAATAGAAGCAACAAGTAGTGCTTTGAGCGTGGATCAAGGCGAAAAAATAACAGTAAAAGAAACTGAAACCGGATGGTTAAAGGTAAGAGAAACTGCTTCCAGTTCGAGTAAAGAAGTAACAAAAGTTAAACCAGGAGAAAGTTATGTTTTATTAGAAGAAGACAATGATTGGTACAAAATTGATTTGGGAAGTAGTAAGAGTGGTTGGATTTCGACTACTTACGCCGAGAAAAATTAACAAAAATACCAAAAACTAAAAAAGAACAAGCTAAAAAGAAATAGAGTTTTTGTTGGCTATTTAAATATAAAGAAATAATTCCAAGAATTAAACTAATTAACCAATAAAAAATAGCAATAGAACGACGCGACCAACCAATTTTTAAAAGTTGATGATGAAAATGTTTACCATCGCCTAAATAGATTGGCTTTTTGTTAATTATTCTGCGAATAATGGTATAGACAGCATCGAGCATAGGAATAAAAAGAAGAAAAATAAGAGTAGCTAATTTAGCACCGGAAAGAATAGCAAGAACAGCTAATAAAAAACCAGCAAGACTCTTTCCGCTGTATCCAGGCATAATTGATTGAGGAAAAAAATTAAAAGGTAGGAACCCTAAATAAGAACCACAAACAGCACCGGCCAGAATAATAACTGGCCATTGAGTGATGTCAGTGGAATAACGAATAGCTAAAAGTCCAATAAAGAAAGCCGAAATAGAAACAAAACCGGGAAGTTGACCATCAACTCCAGTGGCCCAACCAACAATATTCATACACCAAACAATCCAAAAAATAGCCAAAAGATCGGAAATAACCCAAATGCTATGAGCCCCAAAAAAATTAAAATTTATTTTAAAAAAAGAGAGATCAATAATACCACCAGTGACAGGATTGGAAATAAAAGCAATGCCAATACCGGAAGCGACAATAATTGAGGCAACGACAATATTAAATAAAATTCTTATTTTAGGACTAATGTCTTTGACGTCATCAAATAAACCAATAATAAGAGTAATTAGACTGGCTAAAAGAATACCAATTAAATGTTTATCCAGAGGAAGAAAAATAGTTGAAGTAATTAAAACGGCAATAAAAATAGGAAGTCCTCCACCCCGAGGAACAGAAGAAACGGCAGTAACATTGTGGGTTTTTTTTTGTTTTTCTTTGAGATTTTCAACCCAATTATTTTTGATAAAAAAATTTCGAACAAGTGGAGTGAGAAAAAAAGAAATACTGAAGGAAATTATGATGGCCAATAAAAATGAAATTGGCATATTAAGAAATTAAAAGAATAATTCTGGTAAGAGAAATAGTGGATAATAGAGAAAAAATTAAGGAAAAAATAACTAGAAGACGAGAAAAAAGAGTAACAGTTTTAAGAAAAAAAGTGGCAATTAGATTGTTGATTAGAAGAATAACAATGGAAAAAGTTGGTAAAAGAAAAAGAGAAGCAGTAGAAGCTAATTGTTCGTTTCCCCAAGGTAGGGAATAATATAAAGGAATTTGTTGAGGTAAATCATTAAATTTAAAAAAAAGAATAGTTATTTGAAAAATAATTAAAAGTAAATTCCACCTAAAAAAATAACTATTAATTTTTTCTTGCCAAAAGTTGCCTAAAATTGAAATTTGGGAAAAGAGGGAATGAAAAAAAGACATAATTACCTTAATTTTAAAATAGTGGCATCGCCAAAAACTTCGGCGGCAAAATAATAATTATTGATCAAATTATCAAGATCTGGGAAGGACCGACCTGGCATTTGATAATAGATAATAAATTTGGGTAAATTAGCCTCAATTTTATCCATGGTCGATTGATAACCATTGAAATCGACTATATGATAGGAAACTGTATATTTTGAAGATGGTAAACGATCTGATAAAGCATAAATGTAGGCCTGATCACCCCAAACAAAAATTTTATCAGTGGATTTGGTGTTGGTTTTAATAAAATCAGAAATTTTATAAATGTCGTTGGTTTGAGGGCCAAAATAATTTCGATAATCAGTGGTAGATTTTAAACCAATAGCATGAGAGTAAAAGTTGGAATAATAGCTAAAGACTGGATAAAAATAAAATTGAAATTTAAAAACAATGAAAGCAAAAACAAATAAGAAACAAGCAGACAAAACCTGTTTTTTTCTTTCTTTAAAATCTAAAAATTCGACAAAGATTAAAGTTATGGGTGGTAAAACTTGGATTAAATAATGAGGATAAGGTCGGCTGGACAACAGAGAACCAAAAATAGTGGCTGAAAACCAAAAGAGTAAAAAGGAAAATTTTTTGGAAATTATTTCTCTATTTTTAAGTAAGAAAATTAAAGCCCAAGAAATTACTAAGATTATAAATCTGGTTACAACACCACCACTGGAAACAGATGATGTCTGAGTTCCAGTTGACCAAGATGATAAATAGCCAAAATTTTGAAGAAGACTGGCATTTAAAAAAGGTATTAGTGCACCTTGTAGATAATAATAGACTGACCAAAAAGTTATAGGTAATAAAAAGGCAATACTAAATATAAAAATATTTTTGATTCTAAAAAAAGCTTTTTTGAATGAATCTAAGTTGTCTATAAAAAGCCATAAACATAAAAAAATAAATTCGATAGCAACTGGAATTTTAATGGTGAAAGCAAAGCCTAAAAGAAGACCTGAAAAAATAAGATTTTGAAACTTTGGTTTTTGTTTAACCAAAAGCAGAACACCAGCGACAGTTGGTAAAAGCATGAAGACTTCAGCGTTGGCAATGTTACCCTCAAATAAAGGAATGGAAGTTAAAATTAAAAAGATAAAGGTGGCAATTTTGGATCCTTTTGGAGAGAGAAAAAATTGACTAAGGCGATAAAAAAAATAAATAGTCGGAGCCATAAAAAATAAAAGGAGAAGTCTGAAACCAAAAACTGATTGGGCTACAGCGGCTAAATAATAGAGAGTAGGTGGTTTATTGTCGTGAATATTTTGATAAAGAATAATCCCCTTTCTAATGGCTTGGCCTAAAACTAAATAAATACCTTCATCGCCATACCAATAAGGTTCAAAAAGTGAGGGAATTCTTAAAATGAGAAAAATGAAAAAAAGTATGATCCAATATTTAAATTTAGCTAAAGTTTTATACATTATATAAATAATACCTTATTTTGTAGGCTTTTTACTGGTGGTTTTATATTCTAATCTTTTACCAAAAAGAAGTCTGGTGTGAGAATGAAGTCCAGGGAGAACTGACATAGTCAGAGTAGCCAAAGGCATAAATGGCCATTGAAGTATATTTTTGACGATATTTTTAAAACCTTTTTTCTGTCTACTGGGGCGCAATTTCCAATCTAAAATTATTAGAACAAACATGGGAATTAAACAAATAGTTAGAATAATATTAGAAATTCTAGGAAGATTGTAGCCGACAGCTGTTTGAAAAAATTTAGGATTAAGAATAACTGGAAGTGAGGTGCCGAGGGTTAAAATAAACCAATTACTAGACCAAATTAAATGGGTTTGAATTAATTTAAAGATTCTTAAAGCGCGAGTGATAAAAGGGATTTCTTTATGAATTCTGGCCTGTTCGATGGCATAGGGAATATCAGTGGCACCCCAAGCATGACGAACACATTGGTTGTAGCGATTTTTTAGGGCTGAAACATAATTTTCACCACCTGGGGCATCGACAACAGTGGGTAAAAAAATAGGTTCGACAGCGGTTTTACCACCGCTGGCAAAAAATGTTTCTAAAAAGATGTGCCAATCTTCAGGAATCATATCGGGGTCCCAATAATCAGCAGAATCAATTAATTTATACGACGAGGAATAGCAAGAATAATTAAAAAATAAACCATCAGGCTCTTGAATATTGGCAATATGAATAACATTGCCCATGATACCGATAATTCTGATTGGGCCTGGAACTTGATTAATATTGTTATGCCAGAAAATTGGTGATTGCCAAAAACGATAATAACGGTTTGGATTGGAAGCAAAATGATAAGTAAGTGCAGAAAAATATTGCGGGTTAAAAATAGTGTCAACATCACAACTGGTGAGAGTTAAATTTTCCATTTTATATTTACCAGTATCGATAAAATGTTTTTTGAAATATTTGGCAGCCCAAGACTCATTAGTGTGTTTGCCGGCAATTTCGCCTGGAATATTGCCTGGATGTTCAGTGAAGATCAGGTCACCAAAAACATTTTTATATTTTTTTGAAAAATAATCGATAGTAGTCTGATTATTTTCTTTGCCAGCTCTTTCTTCTTGACCAAGAATGACATGAATATTTTTTAAATTAATTTTAATCTGAGCAGCTAAACTGCCAATAGCCATTTCAATAACTTCATTTGGTTCTTTATAGGAAGAAATTACAATGACATGATGGACATCATTTCTCTTGAGCCAATCGGCTTTGAAATCTGATTGAAATTTGTCTTGCCAATTAGTGGCTTTGGCAGCCTGTATTTTAAAATAGCCAATGATGGCCAAAATAGCAGACTTGAATGATTGATAAAACCAATAAACAAGAAAGGCAATAACAAAATAAGCTACAACTTTGGGGAAAACGAAAGCTCCCCAAATTGGAAAAAGAATGGTCATCCAGGCAAAAAAACCAGGAATCATTTCCCAAAGACGATAGATTTTGGTATTTTTATTAATCATTTAAATAATTGATTATATCAAGAGTAAAGAATATTTGAGATAAAATAGGAAGATGAATGCTTTTGAATCGATTCAGAAAACAATTAACTATGCTCAAAAATATGGCGGCCAACTAACAGAAGAGCAGTTATTTGAGAGATTGATTGGGAATCGGGTTTATCCAAAAGAAGAAATAAATGATTTTATCAAGTTAAAAAGTTATAAAGTTATAAAATTGGAAGGGAAAAATAAGATTTTAGAAGAAAAAATAAAAAAGGCAAAGGAATTGGCGAAGAAAATTTCTAAAAGGTTTCCTGAAATTTTATTTTTAGGAATAACAGGATCGGTGGCAGCTGGATACCCTAAAAAAAATGATGATATAGATTTAATTGTAATTACTAAAGTGAATAAATTATGGTTGGCAAGATTAAGATTAAGATTTTTTGTTGTGATTAATAAAATCCCCCACCGTAAGTTTGGAAAAAAAGAAAAAGAGAATGAATTTTGTTTTAATTTATGGCTAGATGAAAGGTCATTAAGACTTAAAAAAGAAAAACAAAATTTAAAAAATGCGGTTGACTTGATACTAATAAAACCATTAATAAATAGGAACAGAACTTACGAAAAATTTATTTTGGCCAATGATTGGGCAAAAAAATATGTGGCAACTGGATACTCTGGATTAGTTAATAGATCGTTGGTGATAGATCGTAGAAAAAAAATAAAAGAAAATTTGATTGATAAAATGATAAATTTTATGATGTTTTGGCCACAATTTTTATATATGAAGAAGAGAATAAAAAAAGAGAAAGTTGGATTGCATGAAGCTTTCTTTCACCATTAAATGGTAAAATAATGAATGATTTCCCGACCAAAAGAAAAAATCCTGAAATGGTTGGGTTATTTTTTTTTAGTGATAACTAGTTTAATGATTTTGTTTTGGTCTTTAGTGGCGGCGGGATTTGAAAAATTGAAGGATGATATTAAAACTAATAGCTTGAGAAATGTTCCAATTGAATATGTTAAGGAAATTGATAATGGAGAAAAAATTCTGAAAACTTATAAAGTTCCTGAGAGTCATGTTGAACCAGGAGATGTAAGATATCCATTGAAGAAATTCCGAGATGAATTATGGATTTTGTTGAGCCGAACACAGAAAGAAAAAGCTGAAGTCCATTTGTTAATGGCCGATAAAAGAATGTTTGAAACAATTGAACTGATTAAAAATCAAAGGAGTGAAGAATTAATTTTGAAAACTTTAGATAATTCGATTTATAATTTAATGGAGGCTAAAAAAAATCTTTTTGAAGAAAATAAAAGGGATATTGATTTTTTTAAGATTGACCAACAGATTAATAAAGCTGGTTTAGCCTATGAAGATATAGTAAAATCATTCAATTATAAAAATGAAAAAATAAACAAAACCGTAAATGAATTGGAAAAATGGAATCAAAAAAATATTGAAAATGGCAAAAAAAATTAAGAAAATTTTTTTCAAGAGATGGATTTTGGCGGTAATTTTTGTTTTAGTTGTACTAGCTACTATTTATATAGTTAAAGAAATACCTAATCCAACTAAATTAAGTACAAGTGATTACCCGCAATCATCACAGATTTTAGACAGAAAAGGTCGATTGTTATTTGAAATTTATTCAGACAAAAGAAGAACACCAGTGAAATTAGCGGAAGTGCCAGATAATTTGAGAAAAGCAACTTTAGCAATTGAAGATGTCAATTTTTATAAACATAATGGTTTTGATTTTAGAGGAATTTTAAGAGGTCTTTATAGAACTATAGTGGAAAAACGATTACAAGGCGGATCTACTTTAACTCAACAATTGGTTAAAAATGCACTATTAACTCAAGAGCGAACTATATCGAGAAAAATTAAGGAGGCAATTTTAACAGTAGCAACGGAAACACTTTACAGTAAGGATCAGATTTTGGAAATGTATTTTAATCAAACACCATATGGTGGAACTTTGTGGGGCGCACAATCAGCGGCCAAAGAATTTTTTGATAAAGATGTAAAAGATTTAGATTTGGCCGAAGCGGCTTTAATTGCTGGATTACCGGCATCACCAACTAAATATAATCCCTTTAGCCATCCGGTGGCGGCCAAGACCAGACAGGAAATGGTTTTGACAAGAATGAATGAAGTTGGTTTTATTACTAAAGAAGAAATGGTGGCGGCCAAGACAGAAAAATTAAATTACCACTTGGATAAAAATGGAATTTTGGCACCTCATTTTGTTTTTTATATTAAAGAACAATTGGCGGAGGAATATGGTTTGGAAAAATTAACAGAAGGAGGATTGAAAATTACTACAACATTAGATTTAGATCTTCAAAATACAACTGAGGCGATTGTGGCTTCTGAGGTGGCAAAATTAAAAAAATCAAATGTAACAAATGGTGCGGCTTTAGTGACTGAGCCGGGAACAGGACAAATTTTAGCAATGGTGGGATCAATTGATTATTTTTCTAATGAAATCGATGGTAAATATAATGTGACGACAGCATTAAGACAGCCAGGATCATCGATTAAACCTCTAAATTATGCAACTGGGATAGAAATGGGGAAAATAACGGCGGCAACGATAGTCGACGATAGCCCGACTTGTTTTGGTTTAGAAAATCAAAAACCGTATTGTCCAACAAATTATGGTGGGTCTTATCATGGACTGCAAACGATTAGAAATTCTTTGGCTAATTCTTTAAATATTGGGGCTGTAAAAGTATTAAAGTTAAATGGTGTTGAAACTTTTATAGCATCGGCATCGGCAATGGGAATAACTACTTTTATTGATCCGTCAAATTATGGATTATCGTTGACTTTAGGTGGAGGCGAGGTTTATATGACAGATATGGCCACAGCTTATGGTGTTTTGGCTAATATGGGAATTAAACAAACTTTGACACCAATATTAAAAATTGAAGATAAATATGGAAAAACTTTGAAAGAGTTTGAAGAATCACCTGGAGAAAGAGTGATGTCGAGAGAAACAACGTATATTATTCAAAATATTTTATCTGATGATGGAGCGAGAGGTATGGTGTTTGGAAGAGGATCTTTATTAAATATTAAAAATCATCCGGAGGTGGCAGTAAAAACTGGAACGACAAATGATTTGAGAGATAACTGGACTTATGGTTACACAGCTGATTATGTGGTGGGGACTTGGGTGGGGAATAATGATAATTCAAAAATGAGCGGGGTGGTTTCGGGAATTAGTGGAGCAGCACCAATTTGGAATAAAATAATGACTGAATTATTGAAAGATAAAACTGTTAAAAAGCCAGTGATGCCAACAGATGTGGTTGGAATGAATGTTTGTAATTTAACTGGCGGGGCGGTTCCAGAAGGCGGGTGTGACTCTCATTATGAATATTTTAATAAAAAATTTTTACCAGTGGTAACAAGTTTAAAGATAAATGTATTAATTAATAAAGATACTGGTAGAATTGTGAAAGATAATGAGGAAACACCAAATGCGGAATGGCAGGACCACATAGTGGTGACTGATGTTAGTGGGGTTAAAGTGTGTTTAGATTGCCCATTGGTAGGAGATACAAGTCCTAATACATCATCTGCCTTTGTTAAATGAGATGATTTTGTTGGAAAAATTAATAAAACTTTTTATAATAACCGGTAGACCATTTTTTTTGGTTTTAAAATTTTGTTTTTGGTTAATTAAATTATTTTGGAAGAAAATATTTTTATTAATAATAGTAATTATTTTGGCTATTTTTGTCTACGGTGTCTACCAATTTTCAAACAAAGAAATACCGGATATAAATTTAATCTATAATCCGCCAAAATTATCGACTAAAATTTTTGACCGAAATGGAAAGTTACTTTATAGTTTTTATGAAGAAGAAAAAAGGACTTGGATAGGTTTAGATAAAATTCCAAAAAGATTTATTGAGGCAACTTTAGCAATTGAAGATAAAGATTTTTATAAACACCATGGATTGTCATTCAAAGGAATATTAAATGCAACAATTTATAATTTTAAAAAATCAGATGAAAAAAAATTAAGAGGTGGTTCAACAATTACCCAACAATTGGTTAAAAATGTGTTTTTGACTAATGAAAAATCTTTTAAAAGGAAAATAAAAGAGGCAATTTTAACCTTTAGCGTGGAAAAAAAATTGAATAAAAATGAAATTTTGGAAAGGTATTTCAATCAAGTTTCTTATGGAGGTGAGGCTTATGGAATTCAAGAAGCGGCTCAAAAATATTTCGGGAAAAACGTTGGATATTTGAGTGATGGAGAAATAGTTTTTTTGGCAGGACTACCGGCAGCACCGAGTTCTTACTCCCCTTTTGGGGGTAATCCAGAATTGGGAATTTCTAGACAAAAAAGAGTTGTTGAAGAAATGATATCAGCTAAATATATTTCTAATGAAGAAGGTGAAAAAATATTGGGGCAAAAATTAATTTTTGAAAAAAGAAAACAAAAAATAGAAGCTCCCCATTTTGTTTTTTATATTAAAAATTTATTGGAAAATAAATATGGGTATGTAAATATGGAAAGACAGGGATTGAATATCTACACTAGTTTGGATTTGAATATTCAAAAAGAAGCAGAAAAAGTGGTTAAAGATGAAGTTGATAAAGTGAAAAATTTAAAAATATCGAATGGAGCAGCGTTGGTGGTGGGAATAAAAGATGGTGATATTTTAGCAATGGTGGGGTCTAAAGATTATGGAGCAACTGATATTGATGGTAATGTGAATGTAACAACTTCACTAAGACAGCCTGGATCCTCAATAAAACCAATTAATTATTTATTGGCATTTCAAAAAGGGAAAAGTCCAGATGATTATATTGATGACAGTCCAATAAGTTATTATGTTCCGGGACAAATACCTTATTCACCTCAAAATTATACTGGTAAATATTTAGGCAAAGTAACGTTAAGAACGGCATTGGCATCATCTTTAAATGTGCCATCTGTAAAATTGTTAGCAGAAAACGGAGTGAATAATATGATTGATTTGGCGGAAAAAATGGGAATAACAACATGGAAAGACAGAAGCCGATACGGGTTGTCGTTGGCTTTGGGAAGCGGTGAAGTGAAAATGACAGAATTGGCTCAGGCTTATACTATTTTTGCCAATGTGGGAGAGAAAGTGGAAATTAATCCAATTTATAAAATTGATAATTATTTAGGGGAAAATATTTACACTAAAAAAAAGGAATCTGAACAAATTATAAATCCAAATTTAGCCTTAACGATTGACAGTATTTTAAGTGATAATCTGGCTAGATCACCTATCTTTGGACTAAATTCAAAATTGAAAATTGAAGGAAAAACGGTGGCAGTAAAAACTGGAACAACGAATAATTTGAAAGACAATTGGTGTATTGGCTGGACACCGAGTTATTTAGTAGTGACTTGGGTGGGAAATAATGACTCAACTCCGATGAGTTGGGTAACATCCGGAGTAAGCGGAGCAACACCAATTTGGAATAAAATTATGACAAAAATTTTAGAAAATAAAATTGATGAACAATGGACAGGATCGGCAGTTTCACTACCTGACGATAAAATTATTTTTGAAGAGAATACCAATAAAGTTGATTAATTAAATCGGGAACTGAATTTTTAGCTTGAGTTAAATCTTTAGAATCGGTAATTTTTATAATTAAGAGCAAGTCTTGACTGGGAGTGGTGATGGTAGAAAAATAGGAGAAAGAAAAATCGTTTTCTTCAATAATTTCTTTTATTTTTAAGCCTTGGGGAAGAGAGGAAGAATAAGAACTGGAATTAATAAAATCGGTTTGATTAATTTTATTTAAAATAGAATTTTGATCTTGAGTGGAAAAGATGATGTCTTGATTGTTTTGATAAAAAATAGAATTAGTGTCGACTCTTTTTAAGAAAAAAGACCACGTTGAATTAGTATCTTTTGGCAAAGTAAAACTATTTGTAGTTTTAATAGAAGGAGATTCAGGAGAAAAAACAGGGATATTTAAAGTTGGCATTTTAAAATTTTTAATAGAACGGTAACACCAAAAAGATAAACTTAGACCAACAGTTAAAATCATAGCAATGTAAATGAATCTTCTTTTTTTGATAATACGTTTTTTTTCATCTTCTTTATCAAAAAGACCAGGTTGTTCAGTGTCTGGTTTCTTTTTGATTTTTTCTTCTTTAGGCAACATACTAGTAAATTATGACATATTTAAAAAGTAAGAGGCATCGGAAGAAAAATTTTCTTTCGGTGCCTCGACAGGATTTATTAATCTTTTGTTTTGTCAAGGATTGGCCAAACTGTGAATCCACCACTTGGTTCATAACTTTGACCTGGTTTAGTGGCAATATATTTGTATATTCCAGGTTCTAATTCTAATTTTCGATCAGCAGGATTATTGAAGAATTGCCATTTTTGGCCTGTGATTACATCCTCTAAGGTACCAGTACAAGCGTCGATTTTGAAAAAAAAGTCTATACCAAAAGTTATTGGTACCCCATGTTTGGTATCATCGAGAATTATTGGATGAAATTGTGAGATTGGAATATTTTCTGGACCAATCCAAATATAACGTCCGTCTTCATAGCACCAAAAACTTTGTTCTGGTAATTCCCCTGATCTTATTTCTGCCAGTGAATTGGCACTTTTATAACTGGGGACATTACGATCTGGGACATTATAATTTTGATACTCCCAAAAAAATAAGGCTCCAACGGCAACAAAAAATATGGCTATTATGATGAAAAAATTGTTTTTCATAATCAATACCTTCTTTCTCAAAAAACATTTATCTATATTAAAGAATGTTGTAAAACATTCTTGATTTTTTCAACAAAAGATTTATAAATTTCAAAGAACTTGAACTATATTAATTATTTCGATGCGAAATAAAGAAAATTATTATAGCGGGATAATTTACCAAAAAATAGGATAAAAATCAAATTTTATTTTTGATTTTTTCTTCTTTAGGCAACGGAAGAAAGATATTGTTTTTTTTAATTTACACCAAATAAAATTGATTAAAAATCTAAGCAGAAAGTATTCTGTATTTTTCTATTAATTCTTTTTGCATTGCATTAGCATCTCTAGTGGCAGCTTTGATTATTTTCTTTTTCTCTTTTGAAGAGTAATCAAAGAAATTTTTTGTTTCCTTTTCTGGTTTAGTTGTTATTTTATTTAGAATTGAGTTATATATTTTTTTGATCATTTTGTATTTAATATTAACAATTTTTGAGTTTATCTTTCAAGAGTTTGGAATTATAGTCTATTTTAAGGTAAGAATCAATGTTTTTGATATTAAAGTGTGTTTTTTCTAGACCATTCTCAAAATTTTTAATAATTAAATTAATTTCGATTTTTTCCTTAAACTCATACTTAATTGCGTTAACATTCTCTTTAGCTTTAAAAAAGGCATCTATAAAAACATCTTTTGAAATATTTCTTCCATCTACTTTTTCTCTTTTTTGTGTAAAGTCCCAAGCTAAAATAGGGTCTTGGTATAAGTAAAAAATACCTACATCCCTATTTCTTAAAATTGCCCTTTTAACATTATTGTAAGAAACACTATAACTGGCAAAAGTTCCATCGATAATTACATTTTGATTATGTTTTTGAACATAATCAATTATTTTTTCCACTCCTATAGATGCAGCAGATTGTAATTCGCAAGCATTGGATCCTTTATAAATTGGTATTAGACCTCTAATTTCATCAGCATCTACTCTAACTATTGCACATTCAGGATCTCTTTGTTGTAGTTGAGGTATAAGTGATTTGGAAAATTCTGTTTTACCAGCACCAGGCGAACCTGCCATGAATATGGTAAAAGGTTTTTGTGAAGGAGGATGATCTTTTAAAGAACAAAAATTTTCTATAATTATATTTTTATTTTTTTTAACCCACTCTATGGCTTCTTTTGAAACATCCGAACATTTAATATCCATTATTTATTCTATTCCATTCTTCATTTATATTTAATACGTAAAATACTTAAAATAAAATTAAAGGTCTTTTGTTTATTTTTTAATTTGTTTTAAGGTAAGGAGGGCGGTTTTGGCGCCGAGGGCGGAAACAACAGAAGCGGAATTTTTGATGGCCCAAAAGAGGGCTTCTTGAGGAGTGTGTTTGTAAATTAGAGCACTGACAAAAGTAGAACCAAAAGCATCACCGGCACCAGTTTCATCAACTGGTTTAACATTGATGATGGGAGAGAAATAATGACGACCCTCGGTAAAAACAAAAGCACCATTACGACCATTAGTGACAACAACAGTTGATGGAGAATGGGAAACTAAATGATTCCAAAAATCTTTATTATCGACATTTAAACCAACTAAAGTTTCTGATTCAGTTTTATTGAGAAGTAAAAAATCAACTAATTTTAATAAGGGTAAGAGTTTTTTTCTTTGAGTTAATTCGCGATTGCCGGGATTAAGGGCAATTTTGGTGTTATTTTCTTTGGCAAAGCCAATTATTTTTTCTAATAAATCAAGATTACCTTCAAGAGAAGTAATGTAAAACCATTTAGCTTTAGGGAATTTATCCCAATTAATATTTTTTTCTTCAAGACGAGTATTCCCTCTGTTTGTAAGAATAGAACGACTACCATCAGGAGCGACTAAAATAATGGAAAAATCAGTGGTGTCGTTTTTATTTTTAATTAAAAGATTAGTACCAACTGATTCTTTTTTTAAATCATCGATGATGTAATTACTTAAATGGTCATCAGCAATCAGAGAAAGACAGGCAGATTTTAGACCAAGACGACTAAAGGAAACAGCAGAGTTGGTGGCTCCCCCACCACTGCAAATTAAACTCTGACTAATTTCGGCTTTTGAAGAATATTCTAATGATAATAAATTGTTGTCGACAATAAATTTTTTTGATTTAGCAAAAATATCAATAGTGGCACCACCAATGGAAATAACATCAAGCATAATTAGAAGTTGAGAAAAGGAGTAATTTTGATTTGATAATATTTTTTAATTCATCAATAGCAGGGGAGAAATTTTCGTAGATTTTTTGACTAAAGTTACCAGAGTAAATTTGAGCAATTGATTGATTAAAATTGATTCTTAACTCGGTATTAATATTAATTTTAACAACACCGAGCTGGATGGCTTGAGTGATTTGATCAGAACTGATTCCAGAACCACCATGGAGAGTTATAAATCTATCTTCGGGGATTTTATTTCTTATTTTGGTCAGCAAATTTAAATCGATAGTTTCGGGTAATTTTAGACTGATGCCATGGAGATTGCCAATGGAAACAGCCAGAAGATCGGCATTAGTTTGAGTCATAAATTCGAAAGCTTGATTTGGTTCAGTGAAACTGTTTTTAGAAATTTTGGTGTCGACTAAATTAATTTTATTAAACTCAACTTCAAAAAGAGTATGTGGATAATGGGTTTTAAGAGTGTAAATAAATTTTTGGCTGGTTTCTAAATTGGTGGAGTAATCCATTTTGGAACCATCGAAATGAATCATATCAAAACCAAGACTAATTAATTTTTCCAAACGAACTTGGTCTTGGGCATGATCCATATTTAGATAAATTGGCAAACCTTCGATTTGGGCCTTTTTAACTAAAACAAAAAGACGCTCGGCATGGATAAAATTGTCTTCACCAGCGGAAAGTTGAACGATGCAAGGTAAACCAGTTTCTTTGACAGATTCTTCGACAGCCTGATAAATTTCAAAAGAATCAATATTAAAAGCAGGAATGGCTTTGCCGGTGGCTCGATATTCGGTTAAAAGTTGGCGTAATGTTTTCATTATTTTAAAAGTATTTTTTTAACGGCGGAGAGTAAATCATTAACACCGATGCCATAATAATTGTACAGCTCTTGATAAGTTTTAGCTGAACGACCAAAACTGTTGTCGACGGCCAAATGAATAAATTTACAGGAAAGATTATTAGCTAAAACTAGAGAAGCAACGGCATCCCCTAGCCCGCCATTTTTTTGATGATCTTCAAGGCAAATTAAGTGGCCAGTTTTTTTGACGCTTTTTAAAATGGCGGCAGTATCGAGAGGTTTAATGGATGAACAATTGATAATTTCGAGAGAAATATTTTTATATTTTTCATCTAAAGCTAATTTGGCCTGGACTTGAAAAGATTCTTCTAAAATTGGGCCATGACCGATAATGGTGACGTCTTTACCTGATTGTAAAATATGAGATTTGCCAATTGTAAAATCGAATTTGGGATCAAAAATATTGGGAGTATTGGGACGAACTAAACGAATATAGGCTGGCTTTTTGCTAAAAATAACGGTCTTAATAATTTGGGCAGTTTCGAGAGAATCAATAGGTGAAAAAACTTCCATGTTGGGAAGAGAACGCATTAAGGCTAAATCTTCGAGCATTTGATGAGTGGCCCCAAGATCAGTACTCATAAGACCAGCATGAGAACCAATAATTTTGACATTAGAATTGTTGTAACAAACTGATTGTTTAATAGTGTTCCAATTGATGGCGGGGGAAAAACAGGCAAAAGAGGTTAGAAAAACAGTTTTTCCAGTTTGAGCCAGACCAGCGGCGACAGCCGCGGCATTGGTTTCGGCGACACCACATTCAATAAAACGACGAGGAAATTTTTTAGCAAAATCGTTTAGAAAGAGAGATGATTTTAAATCGGCATTAACAACAAAAATATTTTTATTATTTTTAGCTAATTTGGTAAGAATGTCACCAAATGATTGACGAATAGAATTATTCATAATTCTGATTTGGCCTGATTATATAAGGCCTCGGAAAGTTTTTTAACGTCGTGATATTTAAAATTATTTTCCATAAAAGAAATCCCCTTACCTATGATAGTTTTAGCAATTATACAATTTGGATAATCTGATTTTTTAGTTTCTTTGAGGGCGGAAATTATTTGATTAAAATTGTGACCATCAACAGTGGTAACCGTCCACCCAAATTGGATATATTTTGCAGCCAGATTATCAAGAGGCATAATTTCAGAAACTGGGCCATCAATTTGATATTGATTAAAATCTACAATATTAATTAAGTTACCTAATTTATATTTTTTGGCAAAAAGAAGTGATTCCCAAACTTGACCTTCTTGATGTTCACCATCGCTAGTGAGACAAATGGTAGTATGTTTAGGATCACCCAGAGCCAGGCCACAAGAAAAAGAAAGTCCTTGTCCTAGAGAGCCAGAGGAATATTCGACTCCTGGGACATCATGAGATACATGACCTTGAAGAATAGAGTCAAAGGAAGAATAATTGTCGAGTAATTTTTTAGGGAAATAACCAGCATTGGCGAGGACGGTGTAAAGAGCTGGAGCTAAATGACCAGCAGATAAAATAAAATGATCTTTTTTAAAATTAAAAAGATTTCCAAAATAAACGGCAGTAATTAAATCGATTGAGGATAAAGATCCACCAATATGTCCGCCGTTTTTGTAAATCATATCCAATAAATCATGTCGTAAATCTTGACTTACTTTTTGGAGCGGATTGGCCTTAATAAAAGGGAGCATTGATTAAGTATAAACTAAATTGGGATTTAGTATAATAACCAGTAACGATGGATATTTTTTATAAAAAATATTATTTAGGGGTGAAAAAATTTGTCAGCCAAAAGGTTGACGATGAGGGAATTGCGGAAGAATTGACAAATGACATTATGATGGCGGCAATGATGTGCCGATCAAATTTTAATGGAGATTGTAATGAGTTTAGTTGGATTTGTAGTATTGCTAAACATAAAATAATTGATTACTACCGAAAGAAAAAATTGAAGACAATTTTATTTTCTTTTTCACCTGAGTTTGAAGAAATTGCTGATAAAGCTTTAACACCGGAAAGAGATGTCCTTAAAAATGAATTAAAAGAAGAAATAAAAAAAACGTTAGCAGAATTAGGAAAAGGATATAAAGAAATATTACGACTAAAATATATAGAAGAAATGAAAATAAGTGAAATTTCTAAAAATTTAGAACTAACCTCTAAGGCAGTGGAATCAAAATTAATTAGAGCCAAGAAAAAATTTAGGGAGGCTTGGGTTTATGATCAAAAAAAGAATTAAAAAAATAGTAGAATTAATTTTTTTAATAACAGTTCGACAAGTCTGGAAACTGTTGTGCAATTTATATCATATGGTTGAACAGCCATTTTTGACATTTAAAAAATTAATTGTGAAAGATAAAGATAAATCGCAAATGTTTTTAATAGGAATAGTTTTTTTGATGCCGATTTTAGCCTATTCTGTAATAAGAGTTGTTTGGGATTATTATCGATTTGGTCTGATTATTAATGGAACAGGGATGGTTTTTTTGATAGTGAGTGGGGTTGAATTCTTTTTGTTGTTATATTTGGGATATTGGATAATAAGAGTGGTAAAAAACAAATGATTTTGAAATAGATCTCGACTAAATTGCTATGATTAAAAATACAAAAATTGAATTTACAAGTAGTGATAACATGGAGTTTAGGGATCTAACTAATGAAGTAGAAAAATTTGTAGAAGAAAGTAAAATAAAAAATGGTCAGGTTTTGGTTTATTCAACTCATACTACATTGGCAATTTGTGTTAACGAAAAAGAAAAAGGAATTGTAAATGATTTTAAAAATTTAATGAATCGAATTATTCCTAAGGATGCTTATTATTATCACAATGATTTAACAATTAGAACTGAAAATTTAGTTTGCCAATCAGGAGCATCTGACTGTTTAAATGGACATTCACACTGCACTCACCTATTGATGAGAAATTCAGAAACTATTCCAATTATTGATGGAAAGATGATGCTTGGAATGTGGCAAAAAATTTTTGCAATTGAATTAGATTGTTGTCGTCCGAGAAAAGTTTTGGTACAAGTGATAGGAGAATGAGAAAGATTTTTAGGGTAAAAAATTTGGGATGGATAATAGCTGGAATTTTATTTTTAATATTAGTTTTTAAAATAATTTCTGATAAAAAGAAACCTGTCTTTGTGGAAAAAAATATTAATGTGATTCCAACTGCAAAACAAGAAATAATTGAATTGATAAAAGTGATTGACGGCGACACAATAATAGTAAAAATTAACGGTGAAGAAAAATCGGTAAGACTAATTGGAATTGACACTCCGGAAAAAAATGAATGTTTTGAAAAAGAGGCAACGAGAAAGGCAAAAGAATTAATGGAAAATAAAAAAATAAAACTAGAGGCTGATAATACTCAGGATGATAAAGATAAATATGACCGATTATTGCGATATATTTATTTAGAAGATGGAACCTTGATTAATAAAAAATTAATAGAGGAAGGTTTTGGAACGGAATATACCTATAAGGTTGTATATAAATTTCAAACAGAATTTAAAGGGGCAGAAAAGATGGCAAAAGAAGAAAAGATAGGAATGTGGGCAGATAGTGTTTGTGAAAATTTTTGATAAAAAAAAGAGCAGGTGTACATTTTTAAAAAAAATGCATTGACCTGCTTGGTTTAAAAAATCAATAAAACTGGTAATAGGATTAAATCACCCTAAGTATTTTCATATTTATATTTTTTTGACAACATAAAACAGCAAATACCCAAAAAGAAATAGTTATTTCTCCTTTATTTTTTTCTTGGTAAGGAAAATTGTGTTTTTTAAGATAATTAACAATGGTTCTTTTCTTTTTTACAACTAATTCTTTAATTACCACAGAGAAACCTAATTTTTCTTTTAAATTATTTGGGGCTTCACGACTAAAGCTTGTAATAATATCTGCATGTTCTACTTTAGTAATAATTTTCCCGAATTCATCTACTTGATGCAGCCTTCCTTTTTCAGTAAAAGCGATATAGTCTACTTTTATTGGGATTAGAGTTGGGTTAAAAAAATTTTTTAAGGTCGAACTAAATTCTTTTTCTTTTGGCATTAAAAACAAAAACCACCTTTCTTCTTCCTTTTGCAATATAAATTACAGTTATTTAGTTTTATTGATTTTCAAGGAATTTATTAAAAAAGTCTGCAATAGACTAATTAATAAGGTAATTACATTATAACAAAAAAAAGAGCCGGCGAGATATACATATTTAATATGTAGTTTCCCTACCGGCTTAAATCAATAAAACTTAAATCTTTTCTAATTTTTCTTTTATTTTTTTTCTTCTACAAATAATCCAAATTGTATAACAAATCCAAAATAAGAAAAATCCTATTATTTGAATAATGTCACTGGTCTGGATTTTTGGAGTTTTAAAAAGAGGATAAACAATGGCAAATAGTATTCCTGAAACAAAAAACCATTTCCCGAGAAGTTCGTATAATTTTTTTCTATTGGCCTGCCTTGAATAAAATTCGTTTTCAAAATTTTTAATTTTATTACGAGTATCTTTCTTTAGTTGAGGTCCTATAAAATCAACAACCATTAAAAACATCCTTTCTGTTTTAGTTTTATTAATTTTAAAAGTATGATTTATTAATCCAGTCGCCTGTTGTGGCCAGTTAATAAAGTGGTGGAATTGTACCAAAAATATGAAAAAATGCAAATTATAGGATAGATTTTATACTTGGAGACGCGGATGGGAGTCGAACCCATCTACGCAGTTTTGCAGACTGCTGTCTAACCGCTTGACTACCGCGTCAGATTGAAAAGTACTCTATTTTATCAAAAAACCCTCCAATTAAGGAGGGTCTTGATTGATTAAGCTTTGATTTACATCATGCCGCCCATACCTCCCATTCCAGACATATCTGGAGTGGAAGAGCCGCAGTGGCAAGATTTTTCTGGAGCGTCGGTAATTAAAACATCGGTGGTTAAAATCATTTGACCAACAGAAACAGCATTAGTTAAGGCCGATTTGGTAACTTTGGCCGGATCAAGAATGCCAGCGGCAATCATGGAACCCATTTTACCGGTAGCAGCATTGTAACCGTAATCTGATTTAGAATCGGCAGAAACTTTATCTTTAATTAAATTAAAAATATAGCCGCCGTCTTCACCAGAATTTTGGGCTAACATTCTGACTGGTTGCTCGAGAGCGTACTTTAAAATATCAATTCCGACCTGTTCTTCGGCGGAATCGGTTTTAATGGAATCGAGTTTAAGTGAAGCTTTGAGTAGAGCAACTCCACCACCAGGTAGAATTCCCTCTTCAACAGCAGCCTTGGTAGCTTCGATAGCATCTTTGACTCGCTCTAATCTTTCTTTCATTTCGACTTCAGTGGCACCGCCAACCTGAATGACAATGGCTCCACCAACTAATTTGGCAATTCTTTCTTGGAATTTTTCTTTGTCGTAATCAGAATCAGTTTTACTGAGCTGAGCACGAAGTTGAGAAACCCGAGCTTTAATGTCAGCCTCGGAACCAGCACCACCAATAATGGTAGTTTTGTCTTTATTGGCAGTAACAGAATCGGCATGACCGCAATATTCTTGTGGTTCGGCAGTGTCGAATTTAATGCCAAGATCTTCTGAAATAACCATACCACCGGTTAAAACAGCGATGTCTTCGAGCATGGCTTTTCGACGATCACCAAAACCTGGGGCTTTGACAGCTAAAATATTGAAGGTACCACGAATTTTATTAACGACGAGGGCAGCCAAAGCTTCACTGTCGATATCGTCGGCAATAATAACGATATTTTTGGTCAACTTCACTAATTTTTCTAAAAATGGCAAAAATTCTTGAAGAGAACTAATTTTTTTGTCGGTTAAGACAATGTAAGGGTTATCAACTAAAGCTTCCATGGTTTCAGTGTTGGTGGCAAAATAGGCCGATAAAAAGCCTTGATCAAATTCCATACCAGAAGTTTCTTTAGTATCAAGAGTCATGCCTTTACCTTCTTCGGCAGTGATTAAGCCATCTTTAAATTTAACCATAGATTCGGCAATTATTTTACCAATTTCGGGGTCACCAGCAGAAATAGTGGCAACTTGTTCAATTGAATCTTGGTCGTTAGACTTGATTTCTTTTTTCATTTTATCGAGTTCTTCAATAACGACTTTAAGACCTTTTTCTAAACCTTTTCTAACGATCATGGGATTGGCGCCAGCAGTAACATTTTGAAGACCCTTGTTGACAATGGCTTGAGCTAAAACAGTGGCGGTGGTGGTGCCATCACCAGCGATATCGTTAGTTTTGGAAGCGGCTTCTTTAATTAATTGAGCACCCATATTTTCATAAGGATCTTGGAGTTCGATTTCTTTGGCAACAGAAACACCGTCGTGAAGAACAGTTGGACCACCCCATTTTTTATCTATAGCGACATTGCGACCTTTTGGACCAAGAGTGGTAATGACAGCATTGGCTAAAGTGTTAACTCCGTTTAAGATTGATTGACGGGCATCTGCCCCGAATTTTAGTTGTTTTGACATAAGTGTTTTCTCCTTTTAAATTATTTAATAATGGCCATAACATCCTCAAATTTAACGAGGAAATATTTTTTGTCGTTTTCTTTGATTTCATTAACTCCCCACTCTTTAAACATAATAGTGTCATTGATTTTACAAGGAGCGGTAATTTCTTGTCCATCACGATAAACAGCACCACTAATGGCTAAAACTTTACCCTGTTGAGGTTTTTCTTTCTCGCTTCCTGGAAGAACGATTCCTGAAGCAGTAACGGTTTCTGGTTTTTCGGGCTCGACTAAAATGTAGCCGGCAACTGGGTTGATTTTGGTTGGCATAGGCTTAATTAAAAATTAATAATGAATAATTGAAAATTATCAGTCAAAATGACTGACTGCTAACATTCTACAAAAGCGGCACTCGAGATGCAAGTAATAAAATGAGTGAATAAAGTATAATAGTTTTATGAAAAAAAAAGTGAATAATTGGTTAAATCAAAAAGTTGAGCCGAAAGAATCGGAAAAACATGGTATGGGAGAATTTGCAGTAGAAGATATTAAAAAAGATGAAATAATTGCTTTTTTTGGTGGTCATGTAATGACAAGAGAAGAAAATAATAATTTACCAAAGGATGTAGTTGGTTTATCTTTAGGGATTGATGATGATATGCTTATCGGACCAAAATCGACGGAAGAAATTGATGATGCTGAATGGTTTAACCACTCATGTAATCCAAATGCTGGTATTTTAGGACAAATAATGTTGGTGGCTATGAGGAATATAAAAGCCGGAGAGGAAATTACTTTTGATTATTGCATGACTTGTTCTCAAAAAGGTGAAAAAAGAATTTTGTTTAATTGTGAATGCGAAACGGATATCTGCCGAAAAGAAATAACTAATCAAGATTGGAAAAACACAGAACTTCAACGAAAATATAAAAATTATTTTTCTACTTTTGTCCAAAGAAATATTGATAGTTTGAAAAATGATGAAATTAAATAAAGCTAAGGTTTTTGGAAAATATATTTTTTATTATCTGCCAGATGATAAATATGTGGGACAAAGAGTGGCTTTGGAAAAATATGAACCATATTTGACTAATTTAATGTTGTCAAAAATAAAAGCTGGAGATATGGTTTTGGATATAGGAGCAAATATTGGCTATGATACGGTGTTGTTTGCTAATAAAGTTGGCAAAAAAGGAAAAGTGATTGCAATTGAACCAGATCCAATAAATTTTGAAATTTTGCAAAAAAATATTAAAGAAAATAAATTATTTAATGTGGTGGTGGTACAAGCGGCGGTGGGAAATGAAAATAAAAAAATGAAAATTTTTGAATCTAGGGAGAATTATGGGGATCATAGGATGTGGGGAGAGAAAGGGAGAAATACTAAAGATGTGTTTTGTCGGAGATTGGATGACTTGTTGAAAGAATTGGATTATCAAAAAATTGATTTTATTAAAATGGATGTACAGGGATTTGAGCCATTGGTGATTGAAGGCGGGAAAGAAACGATAGAAAAAAGTAAACCAATAATATTTTTTGAATATTGGCCATGGGGGACAAAAAATGCCGGATCGGAGATTAAAGAAATGATGGAATTTTTTAGAAAAATTTATAAAAAAATATTTTGGGTGGATGAATATATTCAAATCCACTTCCCTGCTTCGGAAAAATTTTTGGATAAAAAATATAGTGATAAAAAAGAAGACGATTATGGAAATTTGTGGGTAAAAAATGAAATTAATTTTAATGACAGATTGGGACAATTTAAAAGCTTTTGGATAAAAAAATTGGTCAAAAGAATTTTGGGGCGACTGGAAACTTAAAAATTGATTTTAAGTGGATTTGTTGGTAGAATTTGGGGCATTTAGTTGCAGATGGACGATTGCGTCTTTTAAGATTTGCTCTTTAAATAAAAAAAAGAAGGGATGTTTTGGGTGAATAAAATTAGACATTTTACACGAAGAATTACTAAAATTTTGGAATTTCTTACACCATGTGTAGTGACTTATTTATGGGGATTATTATTCCAACTTCTGGGTATATGGAAAGAATTGTGGAATCTTCTTAAAGATCCAGGTTTTTGTGTAGTCTTGTTGACGATAATTGCACTGATTATTTTTTTTGGACTAGTTAAATTTAGTAGTGATCACTTAATTGAATTGGGTCATAAAAAAAGATATTTGTGTTCAAAAGGTAATCCGGTTGATAAAAGTGGATTGGTTGTATTAGTTATAATGTGTTTTGCGTTAGTGATTGGTTGTGTAATATTTTTTTCAAAATAAATATTTGTGTTGTTTTGTAATCGGTATGATTTCATAAGGAGCGATATTATAAAATATCAAACCTTTGAAATCATACTAGAAATTCATCTAGTGTGTGCTAGATCTGATGAGTTCAAAAGAACGAAAATTTCTAGGAATCGAATTGAGATATAATGAGTTATGAGTAAAATAAAAAATATTTTTGCAAGAGAGATTTTAGCTAGTGGCGGAGCCCCAAGCTTAGAAGTTACGGTCACATTGGAATCGGGGGCAATCGGAGAAGCATCGGTAAGTTACGGAGCTTCGGCTGGATCAAAAGAAGCGGTGGTATTAATAGATAATGATACGAATCGATATAACGGTAAAGGAATGTTAAAGGCAATTGAAAATATTAACACTATTATTAAAGAAAATTTAGTGGGAATTGAAGCTACAGAGCAAAGAAATATTGATCAAAAAATGATTGAATTGGATGGAACAGAAAATAAAGCCGTGCTGGGTGGAAATGCAATTTTGGGGGTGAGTTTGGCTGTCGCCCGCGCAAAAGCGAATGAAGAAAATTTACCTTTGTATAAATATTTAAGAAAAGTTTATGGAATTGAAGAAATTGGTTGGGTTTTACCAAAACCAATGATGGTAATGATTGAAGGCGGAAAACATGCTGATGAAACGACTGATTTGCAGGAATTTATGGTGGGAGCCATAAGGGAAAAAACTGCAGCAGAAAATGTGAGAATGGAAATGGAAATTTATAGTGCTTTAAAAAAGATTTTGCAGACGGAAAAATTATCAACTAATGTGGGAAATGAGGGAGCTTTTGCTCCAAACGGGATCTCTTCGAATGAAAAACCGATGGAATATTTTGTTGAGGCAATTAAAAATGCCGGTTATATTCCAGGAGTTGATGCTGGGGTGGGAATTGATGCGGCGGCATCGGAATTTTTTAACGAGGAATCGAAGATGTATGATTTGAAATTGGAAGGAAAAATTTTAACGAGTGAAGAACTGATTAACTATTATTTGCCGTGGATTGAAAAATATCCAATTGTGACAATGGAAGATATGTTGTCGGAATTTGATTGGGAAAATTGGCCAAAATTAGTGGAAAAAATTAATGGGAAATTTCCATTGATCGCCGATGATTTAACGGTGACTAATACAAAATTATTACAAAAAGCGATTGAGATGAAAGCGGCCACAGCCATTTTAATTAAATTAAATCAGTCTGGAACTTTGACAGAAACAGTTGAATGTTGTTTACTAGCCCGACAAAATAATTTTATGACAATGCCAAGTCATCGTGGTGGTGGGGAAACTAATGATACTTTTATGGTGGATTTGGCTGTGGCAGTTGGGTCGGCTTATATTAAAGTTGGACCGACTCGAGGAGAAAGAGTGTGTAAATATAATAGGTTAATGAGAATAGAAGAAGAATTAAAAAATGAATAATAAAAAGGTAATTTTGATAATTAGGGATGGTTGGGGTTATTCAACTGATTCTTATGGTAATACCATAATGGCAGCCAAAGTACCAAATAATGATAAATACTTACGTGAATATCCATCAGCCCTGTTAAAGTGCACTGGTGAAGATGTTGGTAATCCAAAAGGATCACAAGGTGGAAGTGAGGTGGGTCATTTGACGATGGGAGCTGGTCGAATTGTGTGGCAACCACAGGAAACGATTAATAATGCGATTAGCGATGGGAGTTTTTTTAAAAATCCGGCTTTATTAAGGGCAATTGAAAATTGTCGAAAAAATAATTCCACTTTACATTTGTCAGGGCTATTGTCAGACGCTGGAGTCCATTCGGACGTAAATCATTTATATGCTTTGTTAAAATTAGCTAAAGATAATGGTTTGACAAAAGTTTATATTCATTTAGTTTTAGATGGACGAGATGTGCCTGAAAAATCGGCAAAAAGTTATGTCGAGCAATTAAATGAAAAAATAAAAGAAATTGGAGTGGGTAAAATTGCCACAGCAGTGGGAAGATATTATGCCATGGATAGGGATACAAATTGGGAAAGAACTGAGAAAGCAGCTGGTTTGTGGATTAAAGGTGAGGGTTATGAAGCAATGGATGCAATTGAAGCTATAAATTTGGCTTATGAACGAGGCGATGAAACTGATTATTATATACAACCAACAATAATTGATAAAAATGGATTATTAAAAAATGGTGATTCATTTATTTGGTTTAATTTTAGAACTGATAGATCTCGCCAAATTACAGCGATGATAACTAGGCAAACACTTTGTCCGACTGAACTGCAAAGTAACTTGGATTTGGTTTGGGTTTGCATGGGAACATACGATAAATCTTGGGATTTGCCAGTCGCCTTTTTATTGGAAAATGTAAAAAATAATTTGGGTGAAGTTTTGTCTGAAAATAATAAAAAGCAAATTAGAATTGCGGAAACAGAAAAATATGCTCATGTGACTTTCTTTTTTGATTCTCAGCAAGAAACAGCATTTGCCGGTGAGGATAGAATAATGGTGCCAAGTCCAAAAGTATTGTCTTATGATTTACAACCGGAAATGTCGGCACCGCAGGTGGCAGAAAAAGTATTGGAAGTAATTGGTAATTATGATTTTATTTTAGTTAATTTTGCTAATGCAGATTTGGTGGGGCATAGTGGAAAATTTGAAGCAATTAAAAAGGCTTGTGAAGTAGTAGATGAACAGGTCGGTAAAATTGTAAATAAAGGAATTGAAAATGATTATGTGGTAATTGTGGGAGCTGATCATGGTAATGCGGAAAATATGCTTTATAAAAATGGTGAAGTTGACGTGTCTCATGGTTTTAACCCGGTTAAATTTTCATTTATCGGAATTGATGGTCAAGTTAAAGATGGTGGATTAAAGGATGTGGCTCCAACAATTTTAAAATTAATGGGAATAGAAAAGCCAGTGGAAATGACAGGAGAAAGTTTAATTGAAAAATAAAATTAAAATATTAGCGCCGGCGGGAAATTTTGAGTCATTGATGGCGGCAGTAAAGGCGGGTGCCGATGAAATTTATTTTGGAATTGGAATTTTAAATATGAGAGCGGCGGGAGCTAATAATTTTTCTGTTGATAACTTAGAAAAAATTAGTCAAATTTGTAAAAAGGCAAAAATAAAAAGTTGGGTAACTTTAAATACAGTGGTTTATGATGAAGAAATTGAAGAAATAAAAAATATTTTGGATAAAATAGAAAAAACTGGAATTAGTGGGATTATTGCTTCTGATTTGGCAGTAATAAAAATAGCAAATGAGAAAAAGATAGAAGTTTGTGTGTCGACTCAAATGTCGGTGTCGAATTTAGAAACAATTAAATTTTTGAGCAAATGGGTAGATAGAATTGTGTTGGCCCGAGAATTAAATTTAGAACAAATTAAAAAAATAGTTGAGGGAATTAAAAAGGAAAAAATTACTGGACCAAAGAAGCAATTAATTGAAATTGAAGTATTTGGACATGGGGCAATGTGTGTGGGAATTTCAGGTAGATGTCAAATGAGTTTATATCATCAAAATTTGTCGGCTAATCGAGGTAAATGTGTACAAATGTGTCGACGAAAATATGAAGTGATGGAAATGGAAACCGGAAAAAAATTAATTCTTGATAATAATTTAATTATGAGCCGAAGTGATTTGTGTACTATTGGGTTGTTGAATAAATTAGTGGAAACAGGAATTATCACAATTAAAATTGAAGGTCGAGCCAGAAGTGCTGATTATGTGGATACAGTGGTGAGGATTTACAAAAAGGCGCTGAAATTAATCGAAGAAAAAAAATACGATAAAATGGCCAAAGAAAAATTATTGGAGCAATTAAAAACTGTTTTTAATAGAGGATTTTCTGAGGGTTATTATTTGGGAAGAAGTGCAGAAGAATGGGCTGAAGGAGAAAATAGTTTAGCAACAGAAACAAAAATATTATTGGGGAAAATTGATCACTATTATCCAAAAGTTAAAATTGCTGAAATAAAATTAACTACCAGTGAACGAGTAAATAATGGCGACAATTATATTATAATTGGACCAAGCAGTGGCGTAATTAGAGGTGAATTTTTTGACATAAAAATGGATAAAAACACACTGACTTTTAAAGTTGAAAAAAAATTGAGAAAAAGTGACAAGTTGTTTCTCTGTCGATAATTTTATTTATCCCTTAAATAAAATTGGGTGGCTGATTTGACAACCATGGCACCGATAATGGCAATAATAAAAATTGGATCGACAATTTGGTTAATAATAGCTCCAATCAATAAAACAAAAATTATAAACCAAAGGGCGTTTCTATCGGCAATAGCTTCGTGGAGTCTTTCTCTTTCGTCTTTTTTAATTTGGGACATCATATGAAAAGTGTCCATTAAAAGTAAAATCACCAGAACGCCAGTGAAAATATTTTTTAAATTTAAAGCTATGGGTAAAGAACTGATAATGGTGACAAGTGAAATGAAAACTAAAATATAAACCCACCCTTGCCAACAGTTTGGGGTTAGTCCCCAACCCGTATATTTTCTAATGTTGAACCATTTTGGATTTCCGATCATATATTTAAAATATAAATAAATTATTAATAGTAGTTTTTAAAGCAACAGCCACATCATGGGCTAATTTTAGAGATGGATTGTATTTACCCTGCTCGAGAAAAACAATTGTTTCCCGACGAACTCCAACTAAATCAGCCAACTGCTCTTGAGTTAGATTTAATTTGAATCGATATTCTTTAATTTTAGTTTGCATATTTATTTACAGGGAACAATAGGGGCAGGAAAATTAGGATAACCATGTTGAACCCATTCCCCTTTTTGGCAAACCCAATTATCTTCGCCAGAAAAAAGACGGAGTGTAAAAATGCTTAAAAATATGACTAAAATAATGGCAAAAATAATAAATTTATTTTTATTTTGAGTAAATTTAATTTTGTTTTGAAAATTAAAAAACAAACTATAAATAATCATTAAAATACAAGTTGAAAAAGCTAATGTTATGGCAATCGGTTCATAGCTGGGATTAATATCTCGAAAAGCATATAAGATAAACATAGTTACTACAGAAATCCAAGAATAAATTTGAATAGCCCAGCTGGCAGATTTACCGGCAAGAGCATAATCTCGTTCATCAGCGACAATTTCTTTAACTTGGCGACGAATTAAAATTAAACCAAGAGAACTAACTATTAGTGTAGATAAAGGAATTAAATAATTCTTATAAATTATTGATTGACTAAAAATGATAGCAATAACCACAACTATAGCCAATTTGATTTGCTGATATTTTTTTAATGTCATATTTTCTATGTTAATTATTTCTAACGGTATGTTAGATCTAGTTAACATATTTGTCAATAGGTTAATCGGCTTTTTATGGTAAGCTGGTCTATGATTTTTATAAAAATAAGTAAAAAAATTTGGTCGAGTTTTTTAAAATTTGTGTTAATGACGGCGTTAATTCATATTGGAGTGTTGATTTTTAGTGCGATCAAAAATGGAAATATAAAATTTTTGAATTATTTTCAAATCTTGGGGTTAACCCAATTTTGGCCAAAAATTACCAAAGGATGGATTAGTGATGTGATATCAGTATCGACAATGTTAATTATAATTTCTGTTTTTCTGATAATAAGTCTGCATGAGAGCCGTCGCAAAAAGGTTTGTTCTGAGATTTACCACAACGACAAAGAGTGACCCGATTTCTGATTTCATAAGCCGTGCCATCACTGGATTCGATAGGAATACCACCTTTGACACAAAGCGGACCACCTTCAGAAATGCCAATGGATGGATTTAATTTTGGTTCAATTGGTTGACCAGTGGATTTGTCGACAGCAACTAGACGACCAGAAGGACAACAATGACATTCTTCGACAGCAATTTTTTTGGCTTGAGGATCATTTGACTCTTTGGTTAAATTCCAAACTCCACCAGCTCGATGACAAAAACCAGCACTAGCACATAAACGAGGTGTGTCTTTTAAAATTAAATCTGGGCCAGTAATGGTTTCGGCTTGATCTTTATATTTTGTTTTAGCTTGAGGATTTTCAGCACCATTAAAATTTTTAATCTGATGAGAACCATCACAATATGGTTTATTTTGAGAATGACCACAACGGCAAAGAGAATATTCTTTTTGTTTAGCAAAAGATTTGCCTTTTTTAGTGTTTAGAGGAATTCCCTCTTGATCATATTCAATAATATTTTCATTTAAAGGCAAATTGCCAGAAACTAAATAAGGGCCATTTTTACAGATTTTTATTTTTGGCATAAATGATGAAATTAATATTTTTTAATAAAATAGTTTATCATTTAATTATGAAAAAAATGTTATTTTTATTACTGTTTTTAGCTGGTTTTTTGGGATTGATAATTATAAGTCAGCCGTGGTGGCCGCAATATCTTTCTTTTCAGAAAGAAATTGATCCGAACACTATGTCTGAATATTACGATCCTTTGGCACGAGTGGGAATATTTAATAATAAGGAAGTGGATATACCGCAAGATCAAACACAAGTTTTAGGAGAAACGTTTGTAGCTATGACAAATAATTCAAATAAATATATTGAAGTGGATTTAACTTCTCAGAAAGTTTATACCTATGAAAATGGACAAAGAGTTAAGGAATATACTATTTCTTCGGGAAAATGGGGAAGAACACCAAATGGAATTTTTAAAATATGGACTAAAATTAGATCACAAAAAATGTCGGGTGGGTCAAAATTAACTGGAGATTATTATTATCTGCCAAATGTTCCATATATTATGTTCTTCTATAATAATGTATATGCAAAAAGAGTTGGTTTTAGTTTACATGGCACCTATTGGCATAATAACTTTGGAGTGCCGATGAGCCATGGTTGTATTAATATGAGAACGGCAGACGCAGCAGAAGTGTTTCATTGGGCAGAAATTGGAACAGAAGTCAGGATTTACGGAAAATATGAATATAAAAAAACGGCGATGAAATAAATTTTATGAAAAAAATTGTAGCGATAAATGATTTGATGCAGACAGGCTATAAATATTATTTAATTGAACTTGAGGGTAAAAAATTTGATCCGAGATTTAAACCAGAATTAACCCCAAAAGAAATGTTAAATATGGGGGTTTTTGGGGGGAAATATATGACTGATTGCCAAAATGAATTCCCTAAAGATTGGTTTAAAAAAGAAAAAATGTGTCATGAATTTCATGATCCAAAAATAAATTTTTTTGGAGTAAATGCTAGTCAACCTTTAAGTGTGTGGAGAAAAAAAGGATGGATTTATAAAGATGATCCAAGAGGATGGTTTCAATGGTATTGCCGGTATTATTTAGGAAGAAGATGCGAAGATGATGAAAGACAAATTAGAAGATGGTTGGCAATGAAAAGACATATTGGCCAACTTAGAAAAAACTGTAAAATTGGAGATTTTAAATGTAGACCAACCCAAAGACAAGCCTTATTGCATTGGGCTTATGATTCGAGAAAAATGTAATAAAAGACTGTATTTTAATAATTTTCTGAACACAAGACCATCTTGTTTTCAGGGAGGAGAAATTTACGGGATGGTTTTAATTCGTCAATAAATTCTGGAGTGTGACTGACAATAATCATGGCGCCTTTGTAAAATTTTAAAGCTTCTAAAATTAGTCTTTGAGAAAGAACGTCGAGGTAAGTGGTGGGTTCGTCGAGGATTAAAAGATTATAATTTTTAGCCAAAAGAGTGGCAATAGAAAGACGAGTTTTTTCGCCTCCAGATAAAGTGGATATTTTTTGAAAAACTTTTTGACCGGGAAATAAAAATCGGCCTAATAAGCAACGAAGTTGAGCTTCAGTCATTTCGCATTTATCTTTGACGGTTTCTAAAAGATTTTTCTCCATATCGAAAGTTTCAAATTCTTGGGAATAATAACCAATTTTTATTTTTTCATCTTTAATAATTTCACCGGAATCTGAAGTTAACATGCCCATTAAAATTTTAATTAAAGTACTTTTACCAGCGCCATTTTGACCCATAAGAGCAATCCTCTCACCCCTTTTAATATCAAAATTTATATCCGTTAAAATTTTCTTTTCTCCATAAGATTTGCAGATATTTTTAACTATAAATGGGATTTCTCCAACCCAGGCTGGCTCGGGTAATTGCATATTAATTTTTTTAACACTTGGTGGCATTTCTGGCAGTGCAACGACTAATTTTTCAATTCTTTTTTGCAAATTAAGTTTTTGGCGAACACCTTTTTCGGAACGATTACCAGAAATTCTAACTAAACCTTTTTTCATTTCGACAATCTTTCTGGCTTGAACATGAATTTGGTGGACTAAAAGTTCCTCTCTTTCGCCTTTTAAATTGACATAATTACTGTAATTACCATTATATTCAGTAATTTGTTTAGTTCGTTTGTCAACTTCGATAATTTTATTGATGTTTTTGTCGAGTAATTTTAAATCATGAGAAATAATGATTAGAGTTTTTGAATAACGACCTAAAAAATTCATCATCCAAAGCTTACCTTCGACATCTAAAAAATTAGTCGGTTCGTCGAGAAGTAAAATTTCGGGCTCAAAGATTAAGGCTCTGGCAATGGCTAATTTGGTTTTTTGACCACCACTTAAAACTTTGGGGTTACCTTCGAGAGATAAACGTTCCAATTCTAATTTAGAAAGCATTTTTAAAAGCTCATAATCTTGTTTTTGCCAATAAGGATCTAAATAATCACGAATTGAGTCAGCTTTTTCCATTTTTTCATCTCGTTTGACTTCTTGAGGAACAGACATGACATCGCCAACAATCTCAAGACTGCCGTCATCAATACGATCTTCACCGGTAATTAAATTGAAAAGGGTGGACTTGCCAGAACCGTTGGCACCAACGACACCAACTTTACTATTTTTGGCAACAAAAAAATTGGCACCTTCAAAAATGTTTTCTTTACCATAAGAATAAAAAATGTTTTTTGCCGAAATCATCCTATGATTGTAACATCTTAAGGGAATTTATGAAGAAAATTTATTGAGCGGTGGGAGAGGGACTCGGACCCCCAAGTCCTTACGGACGGCGACTTTCGAGGTCGCTGCCTTACCAATTCGGCGCATCCCACCATTTTATTGGGTGCGCCTACCAGGAATCGAACCTGGATCAACGGTTCCGCAAACCGCTATTCTATCCATTAAACTATAAGCGCAAATAAATCATATGAATTATACCAAATAAAGTCTATTTTTCCCGTTTTTCCCAAGGCATTTTATCATTCCACCATTTGGCCAATTTATCAACAAAATTTGGTGATGATTCAACTAAAGGTAATTTTTTTAAAACAATTTTTTTTATTTCTTCTTTGTCGGATTCTTTAATAACCAAAGAAATTTGTCGAGGAACTCTTAGATTAGTTTCAAATTCTAAAAGCTCAACGTTGAGACTTTTTCTGAACCAAAATCTTAATAAGATATCCCAATTATATTTTGAGTCACCAAAGTGGATAGCCCGGTTGGTTATTTTGTAGTCAACTTCTTGAGGAGGAATAGTGGAAAGAACATAATATAAAAATAAAACTGATACGAGAGCAACTATTAGAAAAAATTCTTCAATAAAAATTAAAATAACCGAAAATAGAACTAAAATTGAAATAGAAGTGATCCAAAAATCTTTATCTTTTTTTTTAAATGCTCTTTCGGCGGCCGCCCATTTAATCAAAGTTTTTTCTTCGTTGGTGTCTTTCAGAACCTTATCAACTTTACCGATTACTTTCTTCTTCATTGTTTTAATTTTAAAGCATTTGGAAAAAATTTGATATACTAAAACACTATCTAGGAAGGGTGCGGCGAATGGTAAGCCACAGGTTTGCTAAACCTGCGTCAGAAATGGCATGTGGGTTCGACTCCCATCCCTTCCGCATTTAGCCTGTCTTTCCATGTAATTTATGTGGTATAGCTACAAATCCCCAACTTTCCCTCTTATTTTTTCTAGAATCAACATTTTTCATTTTTACAGCCTGTAACACGTTAATTATCCTTAATTAAACTAACGCAAAAGTGCCTTATCTATCTCTTTTTTAAGATCACAGTTTTCTTTAATAGTTTCTATAAGATCTGAAAAATAACATGAAATACCCAAAGGTGCTGCATAGAGACCTTTATCTGGCTGGTTATATCTGATGCCACCATTTGGAAAACCAAACGGATTTATAAAACTGATCCATTGCTTGATACTTCTATTATCTTTAACTTCTTTTAACAAGAAATCTATTTTTTGATCTAACCCGTCAACTTTTTCTGCCAACTTATTTAAGTCGTGAATTTTGGATGTTGCCGAGTTAAACCCGTTATAATTGATTAAAATTGCTTTTAAAAAAAGTTCAATGGAATGATGTAGAAGATACCATGAAGATGTTATTGAATCGATATTATAACTGATCTCAATAATTGGATTATCTAAAAATTTTGCTGTTTGATAAAAACCATTTGCCTTTTTAATCCAACAATCCAAAGTGACTGTAGTTTTATTATTTGTCATATACCTCTATTTTAGAGGTAAAAAGTCAAATAATTAGTTTCTTTTAATAACTAGTTCCTTATTGTGCAATATAAATTTAGTTTTTATTGCCGACATTACTTTCATTCTTTCTTTTGCGGTTCCAAATTTAAGGACATAAATTAAATACTCTTTGACCATGTCTTTGTCTACATGATTGAAAGCATTGTAGTCTAACTCTATTAATTTTCCTGCGATAATTTCTGGTTTAAAACCTCTGTCATGAGGTGATGGAATTTATCGATATCTTGTTTCAAATATTGAGCCAGTTCAACTTCGTGTAGTCTTATTTCATCGATATGAATAACCAACCGTGTGATTAAATATTCTTCAATCTATAAATGGTTATTAAGAAATTAATTTTATTTTAAAAAAAACTATTATAATTAAGATATGTTTAATAGAAAAACAATAGGATTAGTTCTTGGAGGTGGTGGAGCGAGAGGATTTTTTCATATGGGGGTCATTAAAGGTCTACAGGAAATGGGGGTGAAAATAAACGAAATTAGTGGGACGTCAATTGGAGCAGTGATTGGTTTGGCTTATGCAGCTGACCCAAAAATTGATTTTGAAAAAGTAGCTAATGAATTGGATTTTTTTAAAATAGGGCAAACCATATTGGCAGGAGCAAATAAAAGGCCAAATATGGTTTTGGAAAATTTTTTGAGAAATTATATCAAAGCTGATGATTTTGAAGACTTAAAAATAAAAATGAGAATTAATGCTGCTGATATAAATCAGAATCAAGAAATAATTTTTGAAAAAGGGAAAATTTTTCCCGGAGTGATGGCATCGATGGCGATTCCAGGGGTGTTTTCCCCAATTAAATATCACGATAAATTTTTAGTAGATGGTGGAGTGGTAAACAATGTTCCAGTGAGTTTAATTAAAAAATCAAAAAAAATAATAATATCTGATATTTCAATGCCGGCGAAAAATATAACTGAAAAAAGTTCGGCGGTGGATGTTTTAATGGCTACAATTGGTGTAATGCAACAAAGTAATAGTATTGAAAGAGCAAAACATTTAAAAAAGAAAAAAATTATTTACTTAAATTCAGTGGAAAATAAAGCTTTTGTTTTAGATTTTAGAAAAAAGAATTACCAATATTTAATTGATTTGGGTTACAAGCTGATAATAGAAAGAAAAGAAGATTTGTGACTAATAAAGAATAGTCTATAAAACAAATAAAAACTGTTGAAAGAAATTCAAGATTATTTAAAGATAAGCTAGGGGTGACAGAAAGAATTCTGCCACCAAAGAAAATCTTTATTTTTTGCCGCTAAAAAGAGGTATTAAAACATAAATAGCTGATAAACCAACAAGATCGTAAACTAATCGAGATAAAAAAGACATACTGCCAAAAATCATGGCGACAAGATCGTAGTTAAAAAGACCAATTAAGCCCCAATTAAGTCCGCCAACTATGACAAGAATAAGACAAAAAATATATAAAGGATTATTTTTCACTAAAATACACCTCCCTTTGTAAAATAACTAACAATTAATATTAAATTATTTAGAGATAAATTAAAACCCCCCGAAATTCGGAGGATTTTTTGTTAATTAAAAATTAATAAAAATTTAATTTTTAATAGGAGTGATGGTATCAGAATTAATGTTTATGCTTTTACTAGTAATAGAACCATCAGTATTACTGTCACCAGTGATAGAAACTTTGGAGCCGGTGGTAAGATCTGTCTTGGAACCTTGAGCAGCTTTATTAATAATGGTGGAATCAGAAACTAAAATAATTTTAGAGCCACCGTCTGGTGTTGTAATGGTAATAGAAGAATCATCAGCACTAATAATTTCACCCATGGTTTGTTTTAAATTTGAAGTTTGAGTAATAGAACTATTACTATTCTGTTTTTTATCACCACTATTGACACGACCGACTTGACCACCAGACATTTGAGGTTGACCACCAATCATGTCACCGCCTGGGAAAGATGGGACTTTGTTTTTTGAAAAAAAGAAGCCACCTATAAAACCAATAGCGAGAGCAAAAATAGAAATTATAATAGTTGATTTAGAAAAATATTCTTTAGGGTTTTTCATATTAAATTAAAATAAATAATTAATTGATTATAAAAATAGAAGCTGAAATAAAACTGAAATTATTCGTATCGGAGAGCTTCAATTGGTTGAAGACTAGCCGCTCTTTTGGCAGGATACCAACCAAAAATAATACCAATGCCAGCGGAAACCAAAAAAGCTAAAATAATAGAGGAAAAGGAGATAGTAAAAGTGGAAGAATTAATTCGTGAATAAGCATAAGAAGTGGCAATACCAACAATAATTCCTAAAATTCCGCCAGTGAAAGTAAGAATAACTGATTCGGTTAAAAATTGAGTAATAATAGTTTTCTTTTTAGCACCAAGGGCTTTTCTTAAACCAATTTCTCGAGTTCTTTCGGTGACGGTGACTAACATAATATTCATAATACCAATACCACCGACAACTAAAGAAATGGCAGCAACGCCGGATAAAAGTGAAGTAAAAGTACTAGTAACACTAGACGCAGTGGAAAGCATTTCTTCGGAAGATCTGATGGTAAAATCGGCCTTAGTGGTGTCGGTCATATTGTGACGGGCTAATAAGAGATAACCAATTTGATTTTGAGCTTGAATCATAACGTCACTATTAGCGGCTTCGATAGAAATAGAAGATAAATAATTGACACCAAAAACTTGTTTCATGCCAGTGGAAAGAGGAATGTAAATGGCGTCATCTGAATCGGTCATACCAGATGAGCCTTTGGCGGCAGTTATGCCAATAATAGTGAAATTTATGCTGTTGATACGGATAGTTTCTCCAATGCAATCGTAGCTAGAACTACCATAAAGATCTTCAACCACAGTGGGGCCAAGAACGGCCACGTGACTTTGGGAGGTGTAATCACTGTCGGTGATAAATCGGCCACCATTAATTTTGAGACTATGAATACCGGAGTAGGTTGATTTGACGCCGTAAATAGTAGTGTTGGTGTTATTGTTATTGTCGCCAGCAATGACTTGGAGTCGACTGGAAGATTCGGGTGAAACTGAATTTATAGCCGAAAGACCGGCTTTTTCAATAGCTTCGGCATCAGCCAAAGTTAAAGTTTTTCTAGCGGTTGAAGTTCGAACCATGCCGGATGATTGAGATCCAGGAGAAACGGTAATTAAATTAGAACCGAGAGATTCGATTTGGGAAGTGACAGATTTTTGGCTGGATTGGCCAATGGAGATAAGAGCAATAACACTACCAATACCAATAATTATTCCCAAAACAGCTAAACTAGTTCTCATTTTATTGAGCCGAAGGGTGTTGATACTTTCTTTAATTAATTCCCAAAATTCAATCATTTTTTAATACCTCCTTTTTGATGACTGCTCTTCGACGTTGGTGATTAGTGCTGTCTTTAATAATTTTCCCGTCTTTAATAAAAATAATTCTTTTGGCATGTTCGGCAATATCTGGTTCGTGAGTAATCATAACGATAGTGTGACCTTCGTCATTTAATTTTTCAAAAATAGACATAACTTCATCGGCCTGGGCTGAGGCAATATTACCGGTTGGTTCGTCAGCGAGAATCATTGCTGGATTTAAAACTAAAGATCGAGCGATGGCAACGCGTTGTTGTTGGCCACCGGAAATTTGGTTTGAAGTGTGGTTTAAGCGATCACTAAGACCAACCATTTTAAGGAATTTTTCGGCATTTTTTTGTCTTTCTTCTTTGGGAATGCCGGCATAAACCATAGGTAACATAACATTATTTAATGTGGTAGTTCTGGGTAAAAGATTAAAAGCTTGAAAAATAAAACCAATTTTTTTATTACGAATTTCTGATAATTCATCGTCGGATAAATTTTCGACACTTTTACCATCCAAAATATATTCACCGCTGGTTGGTTTATCAAGGGCACCAAGAATATGCATTAAGGTGGATTTTCCACTGCCTGATGGACCCATAATAGCAACAAATTCCCCTTCGTTGATTTGAAAAGAAACATCATCGAGAGCAACTGTTTCTAAAACATCGGTTTTGTAAATCTTGGAAAGATTTTTAGCAATAATAATGGCTTTTGATTTTGGCATAATTATTTGAATTACATTCCTGGAGGACCACCAATGCCACCAAAACTACTACTGTTTCGATTGGAATTAGAACTACTGAAAGCAGAAGTGGTGTTATTGTTAGATTTGGTGTCATTACTGACAGAAGAAGAGATGATGGTATCGCCTTCGCTTAGACCAGATTTAACTTCGGTTTCACTGTCGTTAGTGTCGCCAGTGGTGATATTAACAGTGGAAACAACATTATCTTTCATGGTTCTAACAGTAGTAGTCCCATCAGTGGCGGTGTCGATAGCGGTAGAAGGAATAATTAAAATGTCGGCTTTGGAGTTGGTAATAATGGTAGCAGTGACAGACATGTTGGTATAGATTTGTTTGTCGGTGTCATCAAGAAGGACAACAACAGAATAAGAAGTAACACCAGAAGTGGTAGCACCAGCGACATCAACAGATAAAACTTGACCAGTAAAAGTAGTTCCACTAAAAGCGTCCATAGTCATAGTGACTTTTTGACCAGCTTTAATTTTGACGATATCCGATTCAGTTAAACTGAGAGTGGCTTGATATTGACCTTTGGGATTGGTGATACTGCCAACGGTGTGAGAAGTAACGGTTGATGATGTTTCGGTACTTTTGGTGCCGGTTGAAACAGTAATTGAAGTGGAAGTATTGGAAATAATAACTCCAGGAGCAATACTTAAATTGCTAATTGTGCCCGAATCTGAGGCGTAAATTGTTGAAGAAACTTTTTTATAATTATTGTAAGCTTCGGTAGTTTGTTGTTTAGCTTTAACAACAAAAGCTGAATAGTTATTGTAAGTGGTTTCATCGACAGTAAATTTTTGTTTGGCTAAAGTTAAAGTTTTGGTAACAATAGCTTTTTCATTGTAGGTATATTCAGCCTTAGTTTTATTGTTCCAAGCTCCAGCAATCATACTGTCATATTCTATTTGAGCATCAAGAACAGCTTGACGATCAGTCCACATTTGAATATCAGCAGCTGATTGATCAGTAATAGCCTGTTTTTCGTTTTGTTGCATGGTTAAATAATTAGTCCAGGCTGTAATTTTATTACTCGTACCATCATCATCGAGAGTAACTTCGGCAATTTTTTGACCTTTAGTGACAGTGTCGCCGTCTTTAACATAAACGGTTTTAATAGTACCGGTGGCACCAGTGGTAATAGTGGATTTATTTGAAGAAGTGATGGTACCAGTGGCAGAAATAGAAGTGACTAAAGTACCTTTGGTAACTTGAGTAGTTTTATAAGTTACTTTTTTGGTGGAAGAAGTTATTTTGGAATAAATAAAATAACTAATTATGCCAATGATTAAAACGATTAAAATTATTCTCAAAAATTTAGGTAATTTCATAAACGGAAGTTTAGAAGTTAATACTGAAGGTTAGCTGAAATTCGGTAAATAGATGAAAAAAGTAGTTCCATTATTAATTTTGCTACTAACGTCTAACTTTCCACCATGAGATTCAATAATTTTTTTAGCAATAGAAAGGCCAAGCCCATAACCAGAAGTGCCGTTTTTGGTTCGAACATTATCGGCTCGATAAAAACGATCAAAAATATGGGGTAAATCTTTTTGGGAAATACCAATCCCCTCATCAATGATTTTAAAAATGATATTTTTTCTGGTTTTGAGAACAATGAATTTAATTTGACTGGATTTGGGGCTATATTTAATGGCGTTATCGAGAAGAATTAAAAATAATTCTTCTATTTTTTGAATATCAACGTTAATTTGTCCCTTGATTGGACTATATTTAATCTCAATTTGTTTTTTATCGGCCTTGGGTTTGATTTTTTTAACAGATTCAGACATTAAGTTTTTAATTGAAATTGGGCTTAAATTAAGAGCAGATTTATTATTATTAAAATGATTCAACTCAAGAAGAGAATCTGATAATGTTTTTAATTGATTGGTGGAATAGATAGCATCAGTGAGAACCTTTTTTGATTCAATTAAGTTTAGTTTTGGATCACGAAGGGAAACTTCGAGCATGGCTTTAAGGGCAGTGATTGGAGTTCTTAGCTCATGAGAAGCATCGCTGATAAATTGTTTCTGTTCTTCGGTCATTTTTTGGATAGGGCGAAGAGTGCGACCAGCTAAAAAATAGGAAAGAGAGCCAGAAATTAAAAGAATAAAACCATTAATGATACCTAAATTAGTAAGAAGGCGGTGTTGACTCTCAATAATTAGATCGGAATCGACTAAAATTGGTGGGGGTGGTGCATCTGGACAAGAAGAATTGAATTTTCTTTCAATTCGACTTCTTTGGGACTCAGCAAAATGAATAATTTCCATACTACTGATTTGATAAATAAGGGCACTGAAAGAAAAACTTATAACCATGATGATTAAAAGATACCAACCAGTTAATTTTAGTCGGGCTTGTTTAAACATGTTTTTATTCACTAATTTTATAACCAAAACCACGGATAGTCTTGATTAATTTGGTTTTGAAAGGCTGGTCAATTTTTTGACGTAAATTTCTAATATAGACTTCGACGGTGTTGGGAAGAATATCAGATTCATAACTCCAAACGTGCTGAATTAATTGATCTTTATTTAAAATTTTGTTGGTATGACGCATGAGACATTCCAAAAGAGAATATTCTTTACTGGATAAATTAATTTGTTTACCCTGTCGAGTGACTTCGTAAGTAGATAAATTTAAAGAAAGATCACCGACGGTAATAATTTCACTGGCGGATTTTTGAGGACGACGAGTTAAAGCTCGAATACGAGCTAAAAGCTCTTCGAAAGCAAATGGTTTGATTAGATAATCATCAGCCCCATTGTTAAGCCCTTTGATTTTATCTTCGAGTTGGCTTTTGGCGGTGAGCATTAAAATTGGAATTTGTATTTGTTGTTGACGAAGTTGACGGCAAACTTCGATACCGTCCATTTTAGGAATCATAAGATCGAGTAAAACTAAATCGTAGTCCCCGCTGGAAGCCAAATCAAAACCTTTTTCTCCATCAAAAGCGACATCAACAATATAATGTTCTTGCTCTAAACCTTTTTTGATGGCATTGGCAATTAAATGTTCATCTTCGACAATTAAAATTTTCATAGTTTAATTATAAATCTAAAGCTGAAAATAAACTGAAAAAATAATTGGTATATCTCTTTGGTATTGATAAGATATGTAATGAAGTTGTTGATAAAAAATACTTGGCTGGTAATATTTTTGGCAATAATAATTAGCTTTATAATGCCAAGTTTCGGAGAAATGTTGGGGTCATATCTAAATATCTTTTTGATGATTTTAATGTTTTTGAGCTGTTTAGATATTGACCTAAAAGAATTTGTGATAGCTTTAAAAGATTTTAGAATTCAATTATTAATACTAATAGTGGTTCATTTAGCTTCGCCTTTAATAGTGTTAATATTTCTAAAAGGATTTTTGAGTGATGAAATATTTTTAGGATTAATATTAGCATCAGTAATACCGGCCGGGAGAGCATCGGTTTTTTTAGTGAGTATTTATGGAGGAAAACCAGAAACGGCTTTAGTTATTTCATCAATTTCAAATGCCTTGAGTCCAATTGTAGTACCGGTGTTGGTTTGGTTGTTTGCTAAGACGACTATTGAAATTAATCCAATGGAAATGGGAACAACGATTATGTGGTTAGTGGCAGTGCCAATATTGGCAGCAATTATAGTGAGATCAATGGGTTTGGCAAAATATTTAGTAAAACAGGCTTCTGGTTTGTCAGTGATATTTTTATTTTTAATAATTGTTGGAATAATTTCACCGATAAGACAGGTAATATTAGATAATTGGGAAAAATCGATTTGGTTGGTATTAATAGTAATCGGATTAATTTCTTTTGATTTTTGGTTGGGGTGGATAATTGGAAAAACAAAAGAGGATAAAATTACATTAGCAGTAACCTCAAGTTATAAAAATTATACTTTAGGAACTATAGTGGCATTAACATTGTTTAATCCAATAGTAGCGTTGCCTTCAATAATTTATACTATTACTAATAATTTAATGTTGATACCGATACAGATGGTAACTAGAAAAAATAAGGTAAAATAGGGAGTAACTTGTTTTTGTAGTTTAATGGATAGAATACTCCCCTCCGAAGGGAGTGGTGTGAGTTCGATTCTCACCGAAAACACAAATGAAACAAATAATAAAAATAAACGAGATAGAAAAATTGACTGAGGTGATTAAAAATAAAAAAATTGTTTTAACGGGAGGATGTTTTGATATTGTGCATTTGGGTCATTTGATTTTTTTGGAAAAAGCAAAAGCAAAGGGAGAAATATTAATAGTATTGTTAGAATCTGATGAAAATATTAAAAACAATAAAGGATCAAATAGGCCAATAAATAATCAAAAAAATCGGGCTGTTTTTTTGACCAAATTAAAAATGATAGATTATGTAATTGAGTTACCAGAAATGAAAAGTGATGAGGAATATTTAGAAATAATTAAAAAAATAAAACCAAAAATAATTGCTGTTAGTGAAGGCGATAGTAGTTTAGAAAAAAAGAAAAAACAAGCTGAGGAAATTGGGGCAAAAGTGTTAAAAGTGAGTAAATTAATTCCACATCAATCGACAAGCCTAATTATTGATAAAATTAAGATATAATATCGACTACTTATGAAAAATAAGACAACAGTAATTGGTGACGAAATGTATTATGATGAGAGATCAGCTGGCGGCTTAGTTTATAAAATTGAAAATAATAAAGTTTTCTGGCTGTTGATTAAGACTGTTTCTAAATTTAATAGGGAAAAAAGTAAAAAAAAGGAAATAGATGGGTCGATATATAAATTTCCAAAAGGTCATTTAGATAAAGGAGAATTTTTAAAACAAGCGGCGTTAAGAGAAGTTGAAGAAGAAGGTCGGGTAAAAGCTAAGGTAATAACTAAATTGGGATCTAATGATTATATTATTTGGGATAAAGAAAAAAATAAAAAAATTATTAAAAAGGTGACATTTTTTTTGATGGAATATTTAGGACCAAGTAACTTGAAATATTATGATAGTGAAATGGTTTTAGAAAGATCATGGTTGAGTTTTGAGGAAGCGAAAGAAAAGTTAGCTTATGCAAGTGAAAGAATTCTTTTAAAAAAGGCAAAATTAGAATTGGACAAGTTGATGAAAAAGTAGGTTATAATAACCGTACCTTAAATGGAGGAGTCGCATAGTGGTCTAGTGCGCTCGCTTGGAAAGCGTGTGTGTCGTAAGGCACCGAGAGTTCGAATCTCTCCTCCTCCGCCAAATGTCGTTTTTACCCTGTTGTACCGTGTAATATAGGCAACGACACTCTTTGATAATTTTCTGTTTTGTTCCTGTTTAGCTTCAAAAAAGTTCCAGACTCACTCCCTTAGGTAATAAATTAAAGTAATTTCAAAAATACTTAATTATTTTTTGAAAAATGGCGTATAATACGGATTATTGGAAAACAAAACAGGTTTTTTATACACTTTTGATGGGTTAGATGGTACTGGGAAAAGTACCTTACTTGGATTGTTTAATGGACAAAAAATAAATACTCTCAATACTCCTCCTGATTGGATGAAACCTTACAGACAAAGTTTTGATGAAAGTGGTTTAGAATCAAGATTCCTTTATTACGCAACTGGAAATGTTTGGTTAGACAAAAATATAACTAGGCCTTTATTAGAAAAAGGAGAGATAGCTTTACTTGATAGATCTTGGTTATCAACATTAGCTGCTCACGAGCTACGTGGTCTTTCAGACGAATATTTAAAAATTGGTTTAGATATGGCAAAAACCTGTGTCAAACCTGAAACTTGTTATATTATTCATGTAGACAAAGAAGAAAGAAAGAAAAGATTATTACAACGTTTTAATATCAATGAAACAGATAAACAAAATATGGCATTTGAAGATACTATGGAACCGGCATATGAAAAATGGGCTGATCGATTAGGATGGAGAATATCTTTTTTCGATAATTCAAATATTACACAAGAGGAAGCTTTTAATTATTTATCTGACTTGATTATAAGAAAAAATAGCAATGTTTAAAATTTTGATTTTATCAATTGTATTTTTTCAATTTTTTTATATATATAAGTCTTTTGTTTTTAAAAAAAATATTAATAATAAAAAAAATAAACATAAAATAGAACCTATTACGGTAATAATCCCCGTATTTAACAGCGAAAAAACGATTTCTAAGTGTCTTAACTCAATTTTGGTTAATAAAAAAACATTAATAAACGAAATTATAGTTATATTTGATCATTGTAGCGATCAATCAGAATCTATTGTTACTAAAATTAAAAAACAATATCTTGACATTAAAATAAAAACCTTACATTTAAATCAAAAAAAATCAGGAAAAGTATCAGGAATATTGGAAGCTTTTAAAATTACTAAAACAAAATATTCACTTTTAATTGATTCTGATATTGTTTTAGATAAAAATGCAATAGAAAAGTTAGCAACTTTTCATTATCAAAATAAAAACTTTTATTCTTCTTGTTATATATACCCATATACAGATAAAAAAAATACATTTTTAGAAAATATTATTAATAATGACAGACTTTATAGACAAAATATTTTACAAAATGTAAGGGAACCTTATGGTTTATCTAACTTCCCTGGTGGAATAGGAATAGTTAATACTAATGAATATAAGAAAAAACTTAAAAGTGGATTTTTGGAAGATTTAACGGCTACTCTAGCCATAATAAAATCAAATAAAGAAATAGATATTTTGAAAGAACCATTAGCTTTTGAAATAGAGAGAAAAAGTATAAAAGGAGTTTTACTACAAAGAATAAGATGGACTATAGGAAATATTGAAAATGTTAAAAATCTGTTTTCAACAATAACTGGAATAGAAAGTATTTTAAAAAAATACATTTTACTGTCGTATCCAATAATGTGGTACTTGCAACATTATTTTATAGTAATTGGAAATGTCTTGTTTATTTTTTCTATATTTAGACAGCCAAATTTAATCTATTTATTACCACAATTATTATATTTTGTTCAAATTTTAATATCCGCAAATATTGGAAAAAAACATTATGAAAATAATTTTTTAAGTATCATCCTCCATTCAATTATTTATCCTGTCATAATAGCAACATCACTATTGTTATCAATTTTTGTATTAATAAAAAAGAAAAAAACATTTTTTAAAACAAAATTATTATTTAGTAGAATTTAATCAATATGAAAAATATAGAATTAAAAAATTCAACAATAAATAAAGCAAAAATCTTATCTATGGGATTTCAGATTACTAAGGAAGCTAAAGATTTAATAACAGATGAAGTAAAAGAAGAACACCGTGGTTATGGGAATTCTCATTGGGGAATAAAAGAAACAGAAACAATTCCCGCAGAAATCTTCCTTCCTGGAAGGATTGTAGTTGCTACACATATAAGACCAAACAGTCCATTAACATTGACTACAGATACTCAACATAACCTGGTTTTATTAGAGAATAATAAAAAAATATCTGACATTGAATATTTAAAAAGACCTAAAATATGGTCAGAAAGAACATCTAGCGGTATTAATATGAAAAAAATAGCAAACTTTTATGGTTCTGATTGTTTAAATTTTAATATATATTCTGGCTGTCAATTTTGGGAGGAAGGATTACCTTGTAAGTTCTGTAGTGTTCAACCAACACAAAAGTGTTTTAATGAAGTAGAAATTAAAAAAAACGTAGAAGACGTAAAAGAAGCAGCCAAGATGGCATTTGAAATTGAAGATAAGATAAATTTTATTATTTTTACAGGTGGTTCATATCTTAATGGAGATGAAGAATATGACAAAATGATTCCAATAATAAAAGCCGTAAGAGATACTTTACCAAAATCTTGGAATAATACAATTAAGGGTAATGTGGCAATAATGGCTCCTCAATCAATGAAAAAAATAGATGAATTGATGGATACAGGAATTGAGCACCCATCTTTTAATCTAGAAGTATGGACCAAAAAATATTTTAATTACATATGTCCCGGAAAAGCTAAATATAGAGGTTGGGATCATATACAAAAATCGTATGATTATGCTGTCGAAAACTATGGTAGAGGTCGTTTTTGGGTTAATTTTGTAGGAGGGCTGAATGATTTAGAAGTTTTAAAGGAGGGATTTTCTTATATGGCAAAAAAAGGTGTTGTTCCTGGTGCAAACATTTTTCACCCTGATGTTGGTTCAGTAATTGGTAGTAAAAGAAAGAGTCCTTCATCAGAGTATATTATCGATTTGTTCAAACATGCCGCAAAGTTATACCATCAATATAATTATTTGCCATTTTTTGATGAAAGTTGTCTTCGAAATTCGATTGCTAACGAAGCTTATCTTGGATATATATGATGATAAATAAAAATTTGATTATTTATCTGCCTGGTTATAAAACAGATGTAAATGTTTCTGGTGTCGTTAGAAACGTAGCTTCAAAATTAAAATGTAAATTTTTAAGAATAAATTATAGTAATAAAATGGATGATTTTTATTTTGATATAGAAAAGATTATAGATAAAGTTTTAATTAAAATAAATAAAACTTTAGAAAAAAATAATTTTGAAAAGGTAATATTGATGGGATATAGTTTAGGAGCAGCTATCGCAGTAGAAATATCAATAAATGATTTATTTAATAAACTAGTATTGATATCTGTATTTGACGATAGAGCAAATCTTTTAAAAAAAAGAAATATAAAAATAACACCTAGAGAAAATATTTCTCCAATAAAAAAGATAAAACAAATAAAAATTCCAATAATTTTTATCCATGGTGATAAAGATTTATCAATTAATATTAAAAGGTCTAAAAAAGTGTTTAAAAAATCAAATGATAAATCGATTTTCTTAAAGATAAATGCTGATCATTACTTTAAACAAAAATTACAAAAAAACCAACTTTATAATTATCTCTTGGACCAATTACAGTAAGGGTTATCTCCTAGATTAACATTAAAATAAATTGGATTATTGGTAATTTCTGTTGATTTGTCTATCCATTCAGGAAAATTAAAAAATGTATTAACACTAGGTAATTCTATATCCGCTGTTATTAATCCTAAATTTTCATCCTGATAAACATCAATTTCCCAAACAAACTCTTCTTTTTTAATTTTATATCTTATTTTCTTTACTGGTTTCTTTATTGCAAGAGAAATTAATTTTTCAATTTCTTCATTTATCATTTCCTTTTCAAATTCCCATTCATCGCGAGAAATACCATCTTTTTGGACTTTTTTTATAGTAATAGTAACAATATTTCCTTTAACTCTAAATCTAATTAAAGGGTTTAATGACAAATATCCTTGAATATAAACTTCACCATTTGACAGTTTGGGTAAAAGTTCATTTTTTACAAGATATTTCTTTTCAATTTCCTTTGCCATATTAGTATTATACTTCCAGTTTTAGATATTATGCTACAATCTTCGCATGTATAAGATAAATCAGTATGTAATTGCAGAAATAAGTGATAATGATTTTAAAGAAACCTTTGTTTCAAAAGATAATACTGATAAATATTGTTTTCGTAGAGCATCAAGAGGAATTTTAATAAATGGAAATAAAATAGCAATAATAAATGTTTCAAAGAAAAAATATCATAAACTACCAGGAGGAGGAATTGAAATTGGTGAAAGTAATCAAACTGCTTTTAAAAGAGAAATAAAAGAGGAAACCGGATGTGAGTGTAAATTGTTGAAAAATATTAACCAAAATTCAATTGTTTTAGAAAAAAGAGAACAATATAAATTTATTCAAACATCATATATTTTCTTTTCAAAAATTGTTGGCAAGCCCCAACAAACCAAATTGATGCAAGATGAAATTGATGATGGTTTTAAATTGGAGTGGGTAACGATTAATCAAGCAATTAGAATTTTCAAAATGGATAAACCAACTGATTACAAGGTTAAATTTATTCAAAAAAGAGATATTTCTATTTTGGAATTCTATCAAAAAAATTTAATTAGATAGAAATCTTATTTAAAAAAAATTATAAGGATAAAAAAGTTCTAATCTCTGGCTCTATATAAGAAATTGCCTAAGGTACTGTCTTTATTTTTATAAATGTTTAAAATTAATTAGAAATATAAAGTATATTTTTATAAGTATTAAATATCCCCTATCTTACCTTAGAATATCTTCGTAAAATTTAATAGGATAGATTGTTCGAATCTCTCCTTCTCCGCCAAATGTCGTTTTTACCCTGTTGTACCGTGTAATATAGGCAACGACACTCTTTGATAAATTTCTGTTTTGTTCCTGTTTAGCTTCAAAAAAGTTCCAGACTCACTCCCTTAAGTGGATGAGACGCTCATATTATCCCAATAGACAGAGTATAATATTAATATGGTTAAGAAAGTGAAAATATACGGAGGATTAATAAAAAATCAGGATGAATGGAGTTACTATTTTGGTGCCCATAAAGACACGTTTGCTTTTGGTCCAAAGACCTTCGATCGATCAATTTCAGAAAAAATGTTGAATGACGAATTCCAACAAGCAAAAGAACAATTTGGTGAGGATTTTGAAGTTGAATTTGTTAGAGAAGATAACCTAAATTAGGGTTCACTTTTAAAAATTTGTTTATCTTTGATAATAAATCTTGTCTTAAATAAGGATAGTATTTCTAATTTTTCTTCTGAAAATCCAGTTTTAAAAACATGAACCACATAATCTTTGACTCTTTCTTCATCTGATTTTTCTTTAATGATTGGATAATCCATAACTTCTAATTGTTGCTCAAACATCTCTTGATGAAGTACATCTGCTCTAAGTCGATGATATCTTTCGATTTCATCTTTCATTTTTTTATCAATTGCATTTTGATCAAATTCAATTTCACCTATTTTGGCTAATAATTGTCTGACCAAATCGTCTTCAGTTATATAAGGTTGATCACAATCATAATCGACAGCTCGGGCACAGTGATAATAAATGTATTTTTTGAAGTTTCCGTTAAGAAGTTTTTTGTATTTTTCTTCAGCTGTTATTCCTCCCCCACACTGACCACATTTAAATAGTCCTTTAAAAGGAAAAACTTGTTTATTCCATTCTTTAGGTGGAACTGCTAATTGTTTTTGAGCTTGGTCAAACAATTCTTTAGTAATTATTGGTTCATGTTTTCCTTTGTAAAATTTGCCTCCAAATTCAAATTCTCCATAATAAAAAGTGTTTCTTAAAACACGATAAACTTCAGCAATAACCATTTGTTTTCCAGATTTACCTATAAATCCACTTTTATCAAGCCAATATTTCACAGTTCGACCACTTTGACCTTGATTAGCTACTCTTTCAAAAATTTCTTTAACTATTAGAGCTCGTTCTGGATCAATATCGACATAAGCAATTCTATTTTCAGTCAATCTGTTGATATAACCAACTGGAGCATTACCTGGTCGCCACCCTGCTTCACATTTGGCTCTAAGTCCTCTTTTTACATTAATGCCTCTATTATCATTTTCTAGCTTGGCTTGAGAGCATAAAATCATTAAGAGAAATTTTTCATTTGGATTATTAGAAAATGATTGAGAAAAAGTTCGAATGGTTTTTAATTTCCCTTGATCCATCAAATCTACCAATGTTCCAAGGTCTCCTGCATTTCTACTTAATCGGTCGGGTGCCCAAGTTAATAAAGCATTAAATTCTCCATTCTTAATGTCAGTTAAAAGCTTATTGAAAACTGGTCTTAGTCCTGACGATTTAGCTGAGTGACTTTCTTGTCTGATTTCTTTAATAAACAAATTTTCTCTCTCAGCCATCGTTTTCATCTCATTAATTTGAGACTCAATTGACATTGCTTGTCGTTCGTCTGATTCGGATGATTTTCTGGCATAAAGACAATATTTCGTTTGTTCTTTTTCCTGTATCTTTCCATCTTTTATGCTTTCCATGATGGAACGATACCGCAAGGTTTTTGAAAGTCTATTAGATGTTTACCATTGCCAATATCCAAATCCATTATCACAATCTATCGATACATCTTGGGCTTTTGTACTATAAATATTGAATCTAGAGCCGTCATTAAGTGTAAATTCGTTTAAGTTTGCATATGAGTTTTCTCCCGCTTTAATTTTGTCTATTCTTGCACTTGGCGCCCAGTCGGTGGTTTTACTTGGATAGTTATACTTGCCGTTTAATTTTAAACGGCATGATGTCCAGTCAGATGATTCAGCATTAGTAATCACTAATTGACCATTCTCTATCCTTATATTTCCTTGTAAATCGTGTTTATTGTTATTTGTAGAATTAGTTTCTGTCCCTTTATTAATTATCTCTGAATTTTTACTAGAAGTGGCATTCATTCCTTGAATTATTCCGCTCAGGAGAAACATTGATAGTAAAAAGGTTGTGATTTTATGTTTTATAAACCAGTTTCTTTGATCGGTTTGACAATGAGGACATTTTTTTGCCTTATCGTCTATTTCTGATTGACAACTTTTACATTTTTTCATTTGTTTGTTTAATTGCTAATTTAAACAATGCTAACCGTAGGTTAGCACAAAGTCAAGGCTATATCGTGCCTAATTGCTAAGTCTGGCTTAGTGGAGTATCACCTACTATTTTCATAGGCTTTGAGTATGAGAAGTAATTCTAAATTGACGAAAATTATTTGTAAAAGAATAAAAAAGCGCAGAGCTGAACTCGATATAACACAGGAAGACTTGGCAGAAAAGGTTGGTGTAAGTCGAGTTTATATTGGCTATGTGGAACAAGGCCGTAATACTCCATCTTTAGAAATACTGGAGAAGATTGCAAAAGGATTGAAAACAAAATTGTCAGATTTATTGGATTAATTATTCAAACATTGGTTTAATTATTTTTATTGGTGGAAAAATTCCTGGATAGTATTGATTTATTGTGTCTTTGACATATTCTTTAATTTCGTAACTATGTCTCAAAATATTTTGATTTTTAAATAAACTTCTTTCTTGAATGATTATTAGGTAGTCATCAGCAATTAGATCGAAATTTTTTGAAATTGATTTTATTAGTTTAAAAATATTGTTGGTTCTAATATCTTCAATATCCTCATTCAGACTAATCTTCATTTTATATAAATTATTTAGAGATCTGACCGTCGATAAATCTCTTAAATTATCAAAAGCAGTACAAAGGAAGTATTGATTGACTAATACAGAAATTAGCGCCCTGCAATAATCTATAAATGAACTATTAATTTCTGATAATAATTCATAGCGATCAACTTGTTTATTTAAGGTGATGGAAAAAATTGGTTTTAAATTGTTTGTTAAAAATAAAGGTAATTCGTTTACTAGACTGAGTGTAGTTTGAAAACAAGAAACACCAGATAAATCACATTTTTGTGTACTGTCTATAAAATCATTCCATCTTTCAAACTCAAGTTGATTAAATGATTCATCATCTTGAGTTAAAGTGTCCATTTCTTCATCAGAAAAAACATGGTGAAAATTTAAAACAGCTTCAGAAATTGATTTATAATTGCTTGGAAAATGACCATTAGTTTCATTCCACAAAAATAGAACTGCTTGTTCTTTTGGATTTAATGGCCTTTGTTTAACGACCTGTTTTACTTGAGTTATATTCATAACTTTATTGACTTCTAAACTTTTGTAATATTTCTACTTTTTTAAGATCTATTTTTGATTGGTTAACTTTTATTGACTTTGTAATGATTGAGATCAATGTGTTAGCAAAAAATTTTGGTATTTTTCCTTGTACTAATTTTTCGGTCAATAACTTGAGGGCATATTGTGAATCCGTCGAAATTAGGGCATCAGCCAGTTCTTGTTTTTCTTTTGTTGGGAGATTAAATCTTTTGTCTGAGTATCTTGAATTATTATTTTTAAGCCAGAAAATTATGGCAGTCATATTGCCATCTTTTACTGCTGAAAGTAACTTAGATTCAGCAATATCGTTCATTAGTGAGATTCCGTTATTTGTCGCTTTATTAACCTGTTTTTTAAATTTCGGATTAATCTTAATCCAACGATAATAAGTAGCTCTACTGATATTCGTCTTTTCGCAAACAACTTGAATAATGGGAATCTTTTCAATCTGCTCTAAAAATAGTGTTTTATCTTTTAAAGATTTCATAATTTGTTCATTTTTTGAAATCGATCAAAAATTATTTGGCAATAATTAGGATCTAATTCAACCATCAAACATTTTCTTTTGGTTTGTTCACAGGCAATTAAAGTTGATCCTGATCCACCAAAAGGGTCATAAATATAATCGCCAATTTGAGAGCTATTTAGAATTAAATGACGAAGTAATGAAATTGGTTTCATTGTTGGATGAAGCGAACTTTTTTGAGGTTTAGGAAAAGACAAAATACTTTTATCCTTACTCTTAAAAAATTTATGAGTGCCAAACCAACCATAAGCAATCAATTCATGCTGAGGCAAATAATCTAAGCGACCAATCACAGCATGATTTTTTATCCAAATTAAAAGTTGGCAAAATTTAAAATTTGAAACATCTAAAGCATTTTTCAAAGCGAATAACATTTTGTCTGAATTAAAGATATAGAAAGAATTTTTAGGAGCTAAAAATGGTTTAGATACCTCCAACCATTGTTGAGTAAATTGTTGATACGATTGTTGTGATTGTAGTTGATCGTTAGCAATTTCTTTATGGATATTTTTAGTAGTATTTAAACCATTTTTGCTCTCAACATAAGCAACACCATATGGTGGATCACTAAGAATTAAACTGACCTTTTTGTCGAATAAAATTTTTTTGATTTCTTCTTGGTTAGTCGAGTCACCACACAATAAAAGATGGTCGCCAAGTGTAATTAAGTCACCTTTTTTAATTGACATATTGAACCTCCTTGCCTGTTAGTTTTGTGTAGCGAGAAATTATTAAGTCACAAAATATCGGTTCGTATTCCACCATCAAACATTTTCGTTTTAGTTGTTCACAGGCAATTAAAGTTGAACCTGAACCTCCAAATAAATCCAAGATGGTATCGCCAACTTTAGTACAACGTTTTATGGCTTTTTCGTGAAGAGTTGGACTCTTCTCGGTTGGATGTTCATAGTCACCGCCTGGCAATCTTTTAACTAACCAAATGTTTAGTAAATCTAAAATATCATCAATAGTTCTATTTCCTGACCCGACCTCTTTGTTCATAATTTCATTAAGATTTCTCAATGAATCAGAAATGTAGGGTTTGCCAATAGTGCCATAAATACAAGCTTCGTAACATTTATTAAAAGCATTGTTTGGAGTTGGAGAAAAACCATTTTTAATCCACAAACAAGTTCTTTTATTTTCTATCCCAATTTCTTTGAATAAACTTTGAATTAATCCTATATGGTTCTCGTCATTCCAATAAAAAACATGACAATCTGGTTTAGATATAGACAATCCGTTTTGGAGTGATTTTTGAAGAAATTCAAAATATTCACTTTCAGTTTTACTATCATTTGTTTGACCGCCATACTTTCCTTTTCCTCCAATACCTTTATTGTAATCAAGAGAAATATTATAAGGAGGATCGGAATAAATCATATCCACAACCTTTTCTTTTGATAATTTTTCAATGACTTTTGGATCGGTACTGTCAGCACAAACCAATAGATGATTCCCGAGTTGAATAATGTCTCCTATTTTTGTTTTTGGTTCTTTGATTTTTTCTAATTCTTTTTCGGTGTCAAAATCATCATCTTCAGTCTCTAAATTCTCATCCCAAATCTTTGATAAATCGTCATTATCAAAACCAATGTCCATGAGCATTTCTATGTCGAAGTTTTTTAATAGTTCAAAATCCCACTCACCCGTATTACGGTTTAATCTTAGATTCAACTCCTTTTCTTTTTCAATATCTGGGAGGTTTATATAAACAACTGGAATTTCGGTAAAACCTAATTGCTTGGCAATATTAAATCTAAAATTTCCACCAATAATTATATTTTTTCTTTCAGGAGCTGAATTAACAATTATAGGGTCAACTAATCCAAAACGTTTAATACTCTCTTTAAGATTGCCAATTTGTTCTTTTGACCAATGCCTTGGGTTATAGTCTGGTGAAATTAAATCATTAATATTGACTTGGGTTGTTTGAATTTTTGTTTGTGTATTTTGCATGACTTAGTCTAGGATTTAGTCATGTTTACGTCTGCGAGAAAAATACGAGATAATTACGAGTAATTTACGATTTAAATTCAATATTTTCTAGAGCATATCCTTTGGCATCCCGACAACGTCTTAATTTAATTTCGAGGTTGTCTTTACTTAAATCTTTTTTGAGATCTCTGATTACATAAGTAATATCTTTCGGTGTTTGACAACTAAACTCAAATTTACAATATTCATCTGAAATAAAATGATTGTTATTTTCAAGAATATATTTTAAAAACTTCCCAGGGTTACTATCAGTTGAAACTTTCATTAATTTACCTTTGTGTTTAAAAAGTCCATTTTCTATAATTTCTAATTCAAAATTATTATTTATAATGTTGAGTTTTTCTTCTAGAATTTTAATCTTATTTTCTTTACGCATTAACTGTATTTGTCTAAAAATTAGTTTATTTTTATCAGTGAATGTTTTATTGCCAGGATATTTTTTATTTTTTGAATTGCTAAAACTATTGTTTGTATCCATGTTGGTATTATAACCTTGGTTTCTCTAATTTAAAAAATGAACTGAAAATGAACTAACCTATGAAGACCTATGAAACAATTTTATTGTGCTAATCAATTTTATTACCCTAATATACCATATTATTTACATATTTTAGCTACATTTGATTTTTTAATTGTTTAGGTATATATTAAAAAGCATATGACTGATCTAATTAAAAAACAGCTTGAAAATATGGATGACCTTTTAACTATTGGTCAGGTGTCTGATCTTTTTAAGATTCATCCTGATACTTTACGAAATTGGGAAAAAGCTGGTGAATTAGTTCCGCTTCGAGTTGGACCTAGAAAAGACAGAAAATATCGTAAACAAGATATTGAGACGATTGTTTCAAAAATGGGTAGTAAATTAACTTTACAGCAGCTTGAACAATTTCTTTGGAAGAGTGCTGACATTTTGAGAGGTAAAATTGATAGCTCTGACTATAAAAAATATATATTTGGTCTGCTTTTCTATAAAAGAATTAGTGATGTTTGGGATGAAGAATATAAAAAAGTTTTAGAAGAATTTAAAGATAAATCATTAGCAGAGGCTGATTATAATCATCGATTTCAAGTTCCTAAGGATTGTAATTGGTCAGTAATTGCAGAAACTTCAGAAAACATCGGTCAAAAACTTAATGAAATTTTTGACAAGATTACGAATGTTAACAGTCCAAAATTAGATAAAATTTTTGATGATTTAGATTTTGCCAATAAAGATCGTTTTCCAAACGAAACTTTACAGAAATTAATTAATCATTTTTCTCAATATAACTTTAGTAGCAATTACATTAGCTCTGATTTGTTAGGTGATGCCTATGAATATTTAATTAAAGAATTTGCAGCCGATGCAGGCAAGAAAGGTGGTGAGTTCTATAGTCCACGTGAAGTTGAACGAATAATTATTGGAATTGTAAAACCTCATCAAAAAGATCATATTTGTGACCCAACAGTTGGCTCAGGTGGTTTTTTACTTGAAGCCTTTAATTATTTAAAAGATAAAGCTGGTGATCAAATTGCTAGATCACTTTATCTTTATGGACAAGAAATAAATATTAGTACTTTTGCTATTGCTAAGATTAATATGTTTTTGCATGGTCTTGATAGTGCAGATATCCGTAGAGGAGATACGTTGTCTGATCCTCAATTTCTGGATAATATTGGAGGTCTCCAAACTTTTGATATAGTGGTGGCAAATCCACCTTATTCAATCAAAGAATGGGATTACGTAAAATTTAAAAAATATGGACGAGTCGACGGATATGAGTTACCTCCACAAAAAAATGCTGATTTTGCTTTTTTGCTCCATATTATTAAATCTTTAAATGCAAATGGTCGAGCAGGTGTGGTCCTTCCACATGGAGATTTATTTAGAAGTGGTGCCGAGGGTCGAATTAGAGAACAATTAATAAAAAATAATTTAGTCGAAGCAATCATATCTCTACCACCAAAATTATTTTATGGGACTGGTATCCCAGTAGCAATTTGGATATTAAATAAAAATAAATCAGAAGAAAAGAAAAATAAGATTTTGATTATTGATGCTTCCAAGGAATATTCCGAAGGTAAAAATCAAAACAATTTAAGAAAACAGGATATTGAAAAAGTAATTAAAACTTATGATCAATATCAAGATGTCGAGAAATATGCCAGAGTAATTGACATAAAAGAAATTAAAGAAAAAGAATTTGATTTAAGGATAAATAATTATATTGATTCTGATGAAGCAAAAGAAGAAATTAATATAAAACAAGTTTGGAGTGAGTTAATAAATTTAGAAAAAGAAAGAGAAAGTATAAGTAAAAAAGTTAGTGTATTTATTAAAGAATTAGGGTATGACAAATAATTTTTTTGATTATGTTTTAGTTTTATCTAAAATCAAAGGTATAAAAAAATCAGAATATAAATCAATGGGTAAATTCCCAATAATTGATCAGGGTCAAAATTTGGTTACTGCATACTCTGATAAGGAAGATTTGGTAGAAAATAATATTCCCTTTATTGTTTTTGGAGATCACACTAGAATTTTAAAATATATAAATTTTCCGTCTATATTAAGCAATGATGGTGTTAAAGTTTTGAAACCTAAATTAAATCTTGATAGTAAATATTTATACTATCAACTTTTAAATCTTAAAATTCCTAATACTGGGTACAATCGCCATTTTAAATATCTTGTTGAAAACAATTTAATTATTCCTAGTCTTGAAGTTCAACAAAAGGTTGTTTCTATATTATCATCTGTTGATGAGGTAATTCAAAATACCGATCAGATAATTGAGAAAATAAAACAAATAAAAAAAAGTTTTATTCAAAATTTATTTAGTAGTAAAACTGGAATTAATTGGCCAATGGTTAAATTAAATGATGTTTCTATAAAAATTACAGATGGTACTCACAGAACCCCCAAATATATTGGATCAGGAATTCCATTTTTAAGAATTAATGACATACAATCAGAAAAAATTAATTGGGAAAGAGTTAAATACATTTCAGAAGAAGAACATGGAGAATTAATTAGAAGATGTCACCCTGAAAAAGGTGATGTGTTGCTTTCAAAAAACGGTACGATTGGTATAACAAAAATTGTTGATTGGGAAAGAGATTTTAGTATTTTTGTTAGTTTATGTTTGATAAAACCTGATATCAGTAAAATTTCTACTGAATATTTAAATGTCGTTCTTGGATCTGATTATTTATTGTCACAAATTAAAAAAAGAAGCAAACAAGGTACTGTTACAAATCTCCATTTAGAGGAAATAAGAGATTTAAATATTGCATTACCAAGTGTCGATGAACAATTGTTGATTGCAAAGCAATATGACTATTTGGTTGAAAAAATTAATAATGAATTACATTACAAAAATAAATTAGTTCAATTAAAGAATGGATTAATGAATGATATTTTTAATCAAAAAGTGGAGGTAAGTGTGTGATTAAATTTAAACCATTTGGTAAAAAATATGATTTTAAAGATAGTGTTTTAGTTAAAGACTATCCTGTGTATATGCTTAGTTTTTTGAATGATTGGCTTTGGGAAATTTTAAATAAATATAATGTTTCTGCTGTTTCAAGTGACTATTTAACAAATAATACTAAGTACATAAAGCCAGATTTTATAAATATTCTACGAATTAAATTTAGAGAAATATTTCCGCAAGAGTGGAATGATTTTGTTACTTTTGTGTTTAAAGATCAAGATAGAACGTCCAACATATTGGCCTTTTGTCTTCAAAATTACGTCGATAGTGAAGATGCTGGAAAATTAGAGTATATTCTTTCTCAAGGAGGATCTGCTTACGAAGTGTCTCTAATTGATAAAAATGCAGGTGAATATGATGTTGGTGTTTATGATTTGATTGAGAGAGTATCTGAAATAATAAAAGATCAATCTCAAAAGGCATTAAATAGTAATGAATTACTACAAAAAGCATGGCAATTTTGTTATTCAAGGAATCCAGACTATGAAAAAACAGTTATTAACTGTCAAAACTTTTTAGAAGAATTTTTAAGAAATAAATATGAGCCTTCAAATCTTAAACCGCAGCTAGGTAAACTTATTGGTAATTTAAAAAGTGCGAGTAAAAAATTAAAATTTAAAGGTGAAACAGTTCTGAATAATAAACAAGATGTTCTTTTGTTGTTAGATAATATTCCCCAGTTTAGGGGAATTCACACTGCTGGCACGGGTAAAGTCCCAAACAAAGAAGAAGCAGAATTTGTATTACACACAACTATTTATATTTGGAATATACATCAAAAATAATTATGAAATTTATCAAAAAAGGTGAGATAAAAAATGTTTAGACATTTATATAATCCACAGATTGTTTACTTTATTTCTGATCAACAAAATAATGCTGATTTTGGGATACAAGTTGTTTTAGCGGTTTTCACTGGTTTAGCAGTTTTTGTTGCCTTGTTTCAAGAACAAATAAAAAATTGGTTTAATCGGGCAATTTTGGATATGAATATAAAAACTTCGCCTCCAGATTGTCATCAGATAAATTTAACAATAAATAACCAGTATGTTGGGAAAGCAATTTATACAAGAATTAAGGTTATCCATAAGAGTGGTCAAATAGCAAAGAATGTTGAAATAATAATTTCAAAAGTTTCAAAATTAAATAGGAGTAATAAGTGGATTAATGTAAAAAGTTTTTTGCCTATGAATCTAAAATGGAGTCATACTGGTGGACAGACTGTAACTATTCCTCCAAAATCTTTTAGGCATTGCGATTTAGGTAGCTTTAGACAAAATTCCCTTGTGGCGAACTTTTTAATTGATACCATCGTTCAACCCAACCCAGTGTCTCAAAATAAAATTCCTAATTTATTAACTCCAGGGACGTATCTTTTTGAATGTGTATTAAGTGGTGAAAATGTTAAACCACAAATTAAGAAATGGAAGATATTTTTTAAGCCAAACTGGTCTAAAAGTGAGAAAATTATGTTAAGTAAAAATATTAAAATTGAAGAATATAAATAATTATGAAATTTAACGAACAATATACAGTCGAAAACCATATTATTAAATATATTTCCGAAACTTTGGGTTTTGATTATATAAAACCTGACCAATTTTCAAAACTTAGAGAATTTGAAAATGAATATTTAATTATTCCCCACTTAACTGAGTCAATAAAAAAGATAAATAATTTGACTGATGATAATGAAATTCAAAGTGTAATTCGAGAAATAAAAAAGATTGATACTAATGAAGAATTTTTAAATTTACTAAGAAATGGAGTGAATTTAAAAGATCCAAAAACTGGCAAAATGCGTGATTATTTGGTGGTTGATTATGATGAAATTAATAATAATCAATTTGTAGTTACCAATCAATTTTATTTTGAAGGAAATCTGGAAAATATTAGACCTGATGTAATCATTTTTTTGAATGGTATTCCTGTGGTAGATATTGAAGCCAAAAGTCCAACTGCTTCAGAAATGGTTGACTATACAAAAGCTATTGGTCAATTAAAAAGATATGAGAGAAATGCTATTAAACTTTTTTGGCCTAACTGTTTTAATATCGCCACTGATGGTTTGAAAACAGTTTACGGAGCTACTTATGCCCCTGCTCAATATTTTTTGCAATGGAAAGAAGAATTTATAAATGAAAATGATGAAGAGTTAGAAATAACTTTAAAAGCTTTGTTAAGTAAGAAAAATTTATTAGATATTATTAGTAATTTTATTGTTTTTGAAAAAGAGAAAGAACAAAAGGTTAAAAAGATTGCCAGATATCAACAAATTAGAGCTACAAATAAAATTGTCGAAAGAGTTAGAGGTAAAGAAAAAAAACGAGGATTGGTTTGGCATACTCAAGGTTCAGGTAAAAGTTTAACTATGTATTTTACGGCTTGGAAATTAAGGTTTGATAAAGAATTAAAAAATCCAAAGGTATTTATATTGGTCGATAGAATTGATCTTGATGATCAAATTTATGACACTTTTATAAATTGTGGTGGTGAAAATATTATCAGAGTAACTTCAAGAAGAGAATTAGAAAAGAAAATAAAATCACCTGAAAGAGGAATCTTCATTTCTACTATTCAAAAGTTTAACGAATTAGATAAAGATATAGAAAGTTTTGACGGAAATGTAATTGTTTTGTCTGATGAAGCTCATCGTGATAATGAAGGAGTGGCGGCAATTAAATTGAGAAGCTCAATGAAAGATGCTTTTTTCTTTGGATTTACGGGGACACCAATTGATAAAAGAACCTTAAATACTCATAGAAATTTTGGAGAGGAAGGTGAGAGATATTTGGATTATTACTCAATACAACAGGCAATTGATGATGGAGCCACTCTACCAGTCGCTTATGAAGCGAGATTATCTAAATTTTCTATTGACGAAGAAAAAGTTGATCAACAATTTGACGAATTAACAAATGATCTTAGTAAAGAACAAAAAGATGCTTTGACTAAGAAATATGGTCGGATGCAAGCACTGATCAAGTTAGATAAAAGAATGAGAGCTGTAGCTCAAGATATTGTTGAACATTTTAGAACTCATATAGAACCAAATGGTTTTAAAGCTCAAGTTGTTTGTTATGATCGAGAATCAACGGCAAAATATAAAGAAATTTTTGATCAATTATTACCAAAAGATTGGACTGAAGTAATTTATTCTTCAGGTGATCCTAATTCTGACTCTGATACCTTAGAAAAATACAACACTAATAAAAAACAAAGAGAAAGAATCATTGAAAGTTTTAAGAAAAAAGAAGGATTGCCAAAGTTGTTATTGGTTTGCGATATGTTGTTAACTGGTTTTGATGCTCCAATTGAACAAGCAATGTATTTGGATAAACCACTTCGTGATCATAATTTACTTCAAGCAATTGCAAGAACCAATCGTGTTTATTCAAATAAAGGTTGCGGAAGAATAATTGATTATTTTGGAATAACAAATAATTTATATAAAGCTTTGGATTTTGATGAAAGTATCGTGGCTAGTGCCATGTTTGATATTGATAAATTTAAAAAAGAATTTGAAAAAAATATTAGTGAAATAATGGAAATTTTTGTCGATGTAAATATTGAAGATCCATCAATTGGTAATTTACGAAGATGTTTAAAAATATTTACTGATAATAGTAAAAAACAAAATTATTTTACTGATAAATATTCCCGATTAAAATTATTGTTTGAAATTTTATCTCCTGATCCATTTTTACTTCCCTACTTAAGAAAGTTTGAATGGATTACAAGTTTTTATTTGGCTTTCAGAAAAGAGTATTCGAGCGAAAATGATGATCAACTTGCCTTATCTGAATATGGTGAAAAAGTTAAAACAATAATTCAAGAGAAAATTGATTTTGAAGGTATCACTAAAAATTTTAGAGAGATGAGAATCAATGATATTTATACAATTGATAAATTAAGAAAGGCTGAACCAGAAGAAAAGGCAGAAATTCTTTTGAAGATTATTAGAAATGAAATCAGAGCAAATATTGATAGTGATATTACTTTTATAAAATTTAGCCAAAAACTATTAACGATTCAAAAAGAATTTGAAAAACATCAAATTGATCTGTCGGATCGAATTAAAAAATATCAAGAGCTTCTGGAAGATATTAAAAATAGAGGTGATGAAGCTAAAAAAATAGGGCTAGATTTGAAAGAGTATGGTTTATATCTAATTACCAAAGAATTCTCTGAATCAAGTGATGATAAAAATGTAATTTCATTTGTTCAAGATTTGACTAAAAATTTAAGAAATATTTTAGATCAAGGCTGGCAAGAAACTGCCAAAAAAGAAGAATTTATTAAAGGGATTAAACAACAATTACAAATGTTGTTATTAAGAGATTATCGAGACAAAATAAATATTGATGATTTCCCAAGATTAATGAATAGATTAGTGGATGTAATTGTTAAGAACTTTTAACCATAATATGAGTAATTATGATTTTAATCTATCAATTAGACCACAAATCGAAGAATTATCAGAAATGATATTGAATGAAAATGAGCTTGAAGAAGTTAATTCATTAAGTGAAAAATTAGCTCATAAAAAAACTCGAGAAAATGCCATTAATAGATTAAGAGAAATAGTTGGGTGTAGGCCTAAAAGACCAGTTTATTATGTCTGGATGCACTTGCGTGATTTACCGGAAGACACCCGCACTGTTGTCTTTTACGCAGGTTCATATATTGATTGTTTGATGAAACACATATCAAATGATAAGGGCAAAAATATAATAAGGGCTTTATTTACGTCTCTAAATAATAATATTAAATGGACAAAAGAAGTTCTTGGAACTGAATTGACTAATATTTTAAATAAATATGAAAGTTTGATTTATACGCCAGCAAAACATGATTTTGATGAAAGGAAAGGAAGACCACATTTATTCAGTTCCAAAGAGGCTGTATCTATTTGTTTTATGACAATGAAATTAGCAAAACAATTAATAGAATTGTCCGAAGAAACAAAAGAGTATTCTTTAAGATAAATTATTTAAAAAATAGACAAGATTATGTTAATTAAAGAAATTATTAATTATTTAAAAACTAAAAATGACCATTATGTTATTAGTGATGGTTTTATAAAATCTGGGTATCAACAACAAGGTGGTGGTTATATTAATAAAGCAAAAAAAATAGGTCTAGAGATTGATTATAAAAAAGCAGAACCAAATCAAAAATGGCATTTTATTGATTCTTATGCATCAGAAAAACAAGGAAGTGATGTTTATAAACACTTATTAGTTTGTCCAGAATTATTACTTTGGATGGCAGAAGCTTGTGGAATAGATAATAGTATTGTTAGAAAAGCTGAAAATAAAGCAAGAGAAATAATTAATATTGGACGTAAAGAAAACAAAGAAGGACAATCAAGAAACAAAACAGGAATAATGATTAGAAAAATGATTACTTGGAGTATGCTTGAAGAAAAAATAATTACTTAGTTTATGAAAGTAAAAAAATATTCTTTAAAAGAATATCTTAAAAATGGATTACTTAAAAAATAAACAAGAATATATCGACCGTTATGATTTAATGACCATTGAAGACTGTATAAAGTGGTATCGAAATCTTAAGGGTAATTTTTCTAAGCATCGAAAAGAAAAGGAATTTAGAAAATATACTGATGAAGAGTTCAATGAGGAGATTGATAAAGTTTTACATCGATTCATGTTAGCGATTAAGACGCAATGGTTTGAAGGTAAAGAAAAAACAATCAATAAATGGATTGATGAAGATAAAAAACTTCAAGAAAAACAAGATAATACTCCAATTCCAAAAGGGATAAATTGTCTTATATGTGGAAAAGAAATGAAGTTAATATCAAAAGATTTACACGATGTATATGAACAAGAACCTTATGTGTTGTTTATGTTCGAGTGTAAAAAGTGCAATAAAAGAAGGGCTATAAATGAAGATGGAAGTGAATGGATTTACAAAAAACCAAGATGTCCAAAGTGCAAAAGTATCTTAAAAAATGAAGTCAAACATGATGATGATATTTTAACTTTTATTGATACATGTCCAAAATGTTATTATAAAAATATAGATGTTAGTGACCATAAAAAATGGAAACAAGAACAAGAAATAAAAGAAAAAAGAAATAAAGAATTATTGGAAAAATTTAGAGAAGAATGTTGTTATTCAGAAGAAAAAGGTAAAGAGATGCTCGAGCTTTCTGAAGTCCTTGCTTTTGCCCACGAAGTTCGTGAATTTGAAGCTAGTAAATATGATGATCCAACTTTTGAAAAGGCAATGAATATTAATAAAATCGGGGTGGTTGAAGTTGAAGATCTACTAATAAAAGTTTTAGAAAAAGAAAAATATATTAAATTTTCAACTGAAAAACCAGAGATTGATCGTTATGTAATAGTCCCCTTTAGTTTTCAAGATAGTGACAATGTAAGAAGTAGAAAAAATAATTTATCTGATTTAGAAAAACTAATTAAAAATACTTTAGAAGGAACAAATTGGAGATTATTAAGTGGAAGTTTAATGAATCGATTAGGATTTATTTCTGGAAAACTAAAAGGATATGAACAAGATGAAGATCTTCAAGAAATTTGTGGTTACAAAAAAGAGAAAGAAAAGAAAAAATTAGATCCAGAAAAATTGGCTAAATATGGAAGTAATAATATGGTTCAACTTGAAAAAATGCTTGGTGAATTTGATGGAATTGAAAATATGAGGAAAAGAAGATTAATAAAAGAGCCTGATGGATTTTTATTGGAGCCAGGCGACAGTTACTACTCATGTACAATCTGCCACGGTTCTACCCCACCTGGAGAAACATGGTGGTTGCCCGATGCTTTATGGTGTAAGGAATGTAAAAAAAATATTGACGAAGGTGTAATCCCAAAATTATTTTATTTTGAAGACGAACATGATAAAAATTGGTTTACTGAATCGGATATAAAATATAATTACAATATTAAGACACCAACAATAAGGAAACTAGAAAGAGAAGGAACACTTCATCCGATAAAACTTAAAAATTCAGAAGGATGGTTTTATTGCACAATTTATTTAGAAAAAGAAAACAAAGAGTTTTTTAAAACACATCAAAAAGTTAAGAAAACTTATCCTGAAACCACAATTCGTGGGAGTGATGGTGAGGAAATTAAATTATAAACACTTATATGCAAAAACAAATAACTGATAAAATTGACAAGTTCTTGACCGAACACAACCCTATAAAGGAGGAATATGAAGTCGTTTACTTAATGGTTGAATTAAGAAAGTTAATTGATCGAGAGAAAGAAGATACTAATAAAGACGAATACTTATTGGTGAGATTTCATTCTGATTGGATCCTTCACACCAGAAAAGATCACATTACCCCTGCAATAAAAGAGATTATGACTAATATTGCCAACTCAATTGATGTGTATCCAAAGAATGGAAATATTGATTTTCTCTTATTACCCGAATTCAAAAAAGAACTAATTATGTTGCTTGATAACTATGATTTACCAAAAGATTTTACCAAAACCAAAACTAATTGGACTAATTTTATGGTTGCTTTAGCAGGAGTTTTGGCTGATCAGCCAATAATTAACCCTACGGATGTTATTGCAGAGTTCTGTTATGTTGATATAAATAAAGAAGGAATAATGGCAGATATAGATTTCTGTGGTAAAAGAAAAGGTGAAAGTATAACGTTAGGATTTGCATTGTGAATATAAATAAAATGGAAAATAATAATTATGATAGAAAAAAATACTCAGATGCTATTGTTTTGTCAAAGTCCAAAAAGAAGTTAATAGTAGCAGGACCAGGTACTGGAAAAACCTTTACTTTTAAACAAGTCATGGATTCTGTGAGTGGAAACAAAATAATTTTAACTTTTATCAGAAAACTGGTTTCTGAAATGAAGTTAAATTTTAATGATTCTGTTGAAGTGAAAACGTTTCATGAGTTATGTAAAGGGCTTTTACACAAACAATTAGGTTCCTTTGATATACAGCCATATTTATCAGAAATAGTTGAAAGTGATGCTAATATTCTTGGCTTAAAACTTACTAATTTTGATGAAAAATTTCAGAATTTAGATGAAAACACGGATGAAATTAGTTTTTACTTAGCAAGATCAGATTATTATAAAGCATTATCATTTAATGACTCTGTTTATAGGTTTTATAAAATAGCACTTGAGAATAATAATGTATTACCAAACTATGATCAAATAATCATAGATGAGTATCAAGACTTTAATAAACTAGAGGTTTCCCTTATTGAAATACTAAAAGAAAAAGGACCAATTTTAATTGCTGGTGACGATGATCAGGCGGTATACGATACTCGGTCGTCATCCCCCACACATATAAGAGCTTTGTATGCCAGTGGTGATTATGAATTTTTCGAACTTCCTTTTTGTAGTAGGTGTCCAAAAGTGGTTGTTGATTTAGTAAACGAAATAATTTTATCTGCAATTAAAAAAGGGTTCTTTAGAGATAGGGTTCCAAAAAAATATGAATGTTATTTACCTGGAAAAAAAGACGATAGCGAAAAATACCCTCTAGCTACTTCTGTCCGATTGGCTAATATTGCCGCTATATCTAAATATATCCATAAAGAAATTAGCTTAATTGATACCCAAGATATTCAGGATTCATATAAGGATGAAGGATATCCAACTTCTTTAATCATAGGAGAAAAACATTTATTGAAAAAAATAGAACCTGTTTTGGCAAAAGATTTTAATATTGTTCACAACTTAGACAACAATTCTGATTACTCAATAATTAATGCATTTCAATTGCTATTGAAAGATGATCATTCAAACCTTGGATGGAGGTTAATTGCAGACTTGTTCAGCATTGATTTAGATATTTTGAAGGTAGCAGTAAAGAAATCTACAGAGTCTGATGTCAAATTTCATGATTTTATTCCGATAGATTTATCAAATAACATTAAAAAGTGTGTTGAGTTAGTTCGACTGATATCATCTAAAGATACTACTAAACAGGAATATTTAGATGAATTAAAACAGAGAATTCCCCTTTACTCAGATGGGCTAATTGATTTTTTTAAACCCAAAGAAAACCCTGAACTGATTAAAATAGATGAAACAAAACCTTCAGTTTTACTTACAACTTATGTAGGATCAAAGGGTCTATCTGGAGGGCATGTTTTCATTTTAGGAATGAATAATGGTTGTTTACCAAAGAATGAAAAAAATATTATTGATGTTGAAATATCGAAACTTATAGTTGCATTAACCAGAACTAGAAAAAAAGCATATTTAGTCTCTAATAAATGGTTTTTAAGTCCGAAAAATAAATATGGTGGGTTTGACCGTGCATTTGACAAGAGTACTTTTTTATCTTGGATTTCTCAAAAATATCTCGATGACAAAGGAGACTTGATTGCAAAAGATATTTAGTCTTGTATATCAAACTATATCAGTGATTTAAGACACTCCTTTTTTATAGTGTCTCATTTGTCTCATTTTAGCTACAAAAGACTAGTAGAATGAGACATGGGAGTATGGGTGTTATAGGGACAGAAATGTTCCAGACTCACTCTCTCCGCATGAAGATATTATCCCGATTTTATGGGATTTTTGTGTATTGCAACAAAATAATTAATTTTTTAGACTGTTAGTAAACTTTTTTCGGTACGTTTCAGTAAAATTGCATTAGTGGCAACTATAATTGAGGACACCGACATCAATAATGCCGAAACTTCTGGTCGCAAAGTTATACCCATGCTTGGATATAAGATTCCGGCGGCAATAGGAATGGCCAACACATTGTATACACTAGCCCAAATAAGATTTTCTTTCATTTTTCGAACAGTAGCCTTACTTAAACGAATGGCTCTTAAAATATCAACTGGATCAGATTTCATTAAAATAACATTCGCTGTTTCAATAGCCACATCAGTGCCAGCACCAATAGCAATGCCAATATCAGCCTGGGCTAAAGCTGGGGCATCATTAACTCCATCCCCGACCATGGCAACAAATTTGCCTTCATTTTGAAGTTTTTTAATATAATTGGCTTTATCCTCCGGTAATACCTCGGCAAAAATTCGAGTGATTCCTAGTGTTTGACCGATATTTTCAGCTGTTTTTTGATTATCTCCGGTAATCATCGCCACTTCAATCCCCATTTCCTGCATTTTTTTAATGGCGATTGATGAACTTTCTTTGATTGGATCGGCAACACCAACAACTCCAGTACTTTGATTATCTACAGCCAATAACATAATAGTATTTCCCTCATCTAATAGCTTTTGAATCGACGAATCTATCGGTTTTGTATCGACGTTTCTATCTTTAATTAATTTTAGATTACCAACTAATATTTGTTTTCCATTAACTATAGCCTCAACTCCATGACCAGTAATGGCTTTGAATTTTTTAATATCTTTTGGAATTAATAATTTACGTTTTTCTGTTTCGTCTAGAATGGCTTTACTTAAGGGATGCCCTGACATTTTTTCAACAGCGGCAATGTACATTAAGACCTGATCTTCATCAAATCCTTTAGCAGCAATTACTTGAGTAACAGTTGGTTTCCCTTCGGTTAAAGTACCAGTTTTATCCATAACTACGGTATTAATTTTCGATACTTGTTCTAGAGTGGCGGCATCTTTAATTAAAATATTATGTTTGGCACCTAAACCAGTACCAACAGCCACAGCAGTTGGTGTGGCTAATCCAAGAGCGTCTGGACAGGCAATTACCACCGCAGAAATTGCAAAAGTTAAAGCAAAAAGTAATGGTTGACCTAAAATAAAATACCAAATAATAAAGGTAATTAGACCTGATCCGATGGCTAGTATAACTAAATATTGAGCGGCTTTATCGGCCAATCTTTGACCTGGGGATTTGGAATTTTGGGCAGTTTCAACTAATTTTACGATTTGAGCCAAGGCAGTATCAGCTCCAACTTTAGTGGCCTTAAATTTAATAGACCCCATTTGATTAATCGATCCGCCAATGACTAATTCGCCAACTTTTTTCTCGACTGGAATTGATTCGCCAGTAACTAAAGATTCATCAATTGATGTTTCGCCCTCAATTATTTCGCCATCAACAGGGACTTTATCGCCTGGTTTGAGAATGACAATATCGCCAATCAAAACTTCTGCAGTGGAAATTGTTAATTCTTGTCCATGGCGGAAAACTCGAGCCTGCGGGGGTACTAAATCAAGTAGTGCTCTCAAAGCATCGGAAGTTCCTCGACGAGATTTCATTTCCATCCAATGACCAAATAAAACAAAAGTGACTAACATTGCGGCAGCTTCAAAAAAAGTTTCACCACCAATAAATAAAGTAATAACGACACTAAAAATGTAGGCAGCTAAAACTCCAGTGGTAATTAAAACCATCATATTTAAGGTTTTCTTTTTCAAAGCTTCGTAGGCACCAAGAGGAAAAATTGAACCAAATTTAAAAACGATTGGGGTGACTAGGAGAAATAAAAGCCAGTTTTTGGGAATTAGAGTAGGTAAAGGAATATAAGTAAATAATAATGTCGGAATAGTAAAAAATAGTGACCAAAAAAAACGATTACGCATATCTTTTTCCATAAATTCAGCCATTTTGAGGTCGGTCATGGCTGACTCATGATCAGTGTGAAACATTTTGGACATATTATGAGGTTTTGATTCACTATTAGATGTATGATCCATGTCGTGCACTTGATGTTGTGAATGATCCATAATTAATTCTATCAACAGTAGTTGTAAAAGGTTATTAATTTGTTTTTAATCATTAATATATAATTACTTATGTCGTCAGCTAGAAGAACCTATTATAAAAAAAGAAATAATATTTAGTGTCGTGAAATAATTATGAGAAATAAAAGACAATGGCATCCAAATTTTTTGAAATATATGAGTTTTATTATTCATCATAAAAATTATAGTGATTTGCCAAATAAATTTAAAAAAAATGGTGAAATTCATTGGGTATCACCATCAGATAAAAATAGAGCTGGTTGGTGGGATAAAAAAATAATTGAGTTAAATTGTACTAATAGAGCAGAAGTAGCTAGAAAAATTCATCCAAAGGAATTAGGAGGATTAAAACCTTGTCAAATTTGTGGCAAAAATTTAAATATTTTTTATGTATATCCAAATAAAAATAGTTTAAAAAAAATAAATAAAATAATTCCATCTATTCAATTTTCTCCCTTTAAAGAAAATATCGACGAAATTATAAATATACTTTTTAGTTTTCTTAAAGAAGAGGCCTTAATAAAAATTAAAATAGCTTTTAAAGTTCCTTCAACAGTAGTAAACAATAAAAATGATATTTCTCTTTTTATAAAAGAGAATAGAAAAACAAAATTAAGCCCTGGAGTTATGAGTAATCCGCCAGATCGTCTTGATGGTTTTCATACTTACAATGCCTGTTGCCGCCATTTTGAAGATACAGGAAGACATTCTACAAATTTAGCCAGGTATACTCAAGATAGAAGGGTATATGAAAATTGGGCTGAAGGCAATTGGAATTTATCAAATAGATTGATGGGTGAATTTAATAAATATAGTTTAGAAAAAAAATGTCCCGTATGTGGAAAAATTAGGAAAATGACTGCAGACCATATTGGTCCAATTTCTTTAGGCTTTACTCATCGACCAAAATTTAATCCATTGTGTAGATCTTGTAATAGTACAAAAAATAACAGAATGACATTGGATGATATTAAGAATCTTATTAATGATGAAAAACAAGGTAAAGAGGTTGTATCGTGGCATTCTAAATATATTTGGGATCGTTTAAAAAACAAAGTTAAGAATCAAAAAGATGCCTTAATTTTGTGTAAATTAATGAGAAGTAATTTACACTATATACTTATCATTTTTTGCAAAATTAGTGAATCTGGTCATAATGATTTTTTGCAAAAATATTTACACCCAGAATATTCATTTGTTGATTATAGATTTGTTGATTTTGATCCTATTAGTGGGCCAAAAAAGATTATAGAGAAGCCTTTAGATAGTAAAAATAAACAAAAAAATGCGGATAGATATGTTCGAATTGCTTTTGAATCATTAGAGTATTATAAGGACATTAAAAATAGAAATACAAAAATTTGGCAATCTACGGTTGTCGATAATCTTATAAATAATTTATTATCAGCCTTATCAAAAGAAAAAAATGAAATTAGCAAGGAGAAACTTTTAAATAATATTTTCATTCAACTTTCTAAAGAGGCTGAAATTATCTTTGATGCAACGATTTAATAAATTCTTTAATTAAAATTTTTCCTGACAAAAACTTTTGATATTGTGAATTTGAATTTATTTCTTTATCAATAGTATCACTGCCTCCATTGACTGCAATTTTTGGTAGATCACTAATAGCTTCTTTAACTGTTAAATATTTTTCTTCATCTTCGAAAATTTCTTCTGGATAGCAATTGTTAGGATTTCCTTGCAATAATCCAATCATTACTACCCTTTTTCTTTTTTGAGGAACTCCAAATTTTACTGCATGCAATTTTCGCCCATCAATTTTATATCCTAATTCTTTGAAACTTTCTTTTATCCCCTCAAAACTTTTGCCATGATTCATGGTTAATATTCCTTCAACATTTTCTAAAACCACAACTTTTGGTTTTATCTGACTTACAATTTCTACAAATTCCTTAAATAAGAAATTTCTAGGATCATCTACTAGTCGCTTACCGGCGTTAGAAAACCCCTGACAAGGTGGTCCGCCAATAATTACATCTATATTTTTCCCTTTAATTGCGTTAAATAATTGATTTTTAATTTCATCCTTTGTAATATCACCCTCTATAAGTTTTGTGTTTGGATGATTATTTTTATAAGTTTCGCAGGCTTGTCTATAGTGATCATTTGCGGCTATTATTTTATAACCAGCCCATTCAAAACCTTTACTAAACCCACCTGCTCCACAAAATAAATCAACAACATTTTTGGTTTTAGTTTGTTCCTTTATTTTTTTTCCTAAAAAATAAGCTAGTAGTGGTGGAACAGCATTGCCAATTTGAATGCATAAACTTCCTTTTGTTCCTGAAAAAATAAAATTGTCAGGAAACGATTGTAATCGAGCAGCTTCTCTGGCACTAATTAATCTGTTTTGTTCAGGATGTATATATGTACCATTGCCTGGTCTATTAAAATATGTGGTAATAGTGAAACTTGGTTTATTCCAAGATAACCTACCATAAAGTGTGGTACGACCTCCAGATTTTCTTATTTGTTCAAGACGCTTTGAGGGAACATTAAGTGGAATATTTTTCCAATTTCCACCTTGAGGAACGGCCAAAATCATTTTCATATCTAATTCACTTAGTGGATAAGTTATATGGTTAAAGATCATTTTTTATATTTATTTAATATATAAAAAATTTCATCTTTGTTTAGCTTATAGATATTAAAGACGATATTGTTTAATTTTTCTTTAAGCATGTTACTTTCAGGTTTTCGAAGAAGTTGATTAACTACAATTTCAATTTCTTTTTTTTGTTTTTGGTTTGGGACTGCTAATGGTAATTCGTTAATCTCATAATTACCAATATGATTATTTGAACTGGTTAATTGAAAACGCCAATTCAAAAGAAAAGAATTTAATATTCCTAATAAATAATCTAAACTGATCTGGTTTTTAGAAAACGAATTATCATTTAATGATATAAAATTACAAGAATTACCTAAAATTATATTTGATGGAATTTTTGAAAATTTTAATCTTTTTGATGAACTAATATTTGATATTTGTTGACATACAATTCTGTCTGATAATACATATTTTTTCTTGCCTTTTAATTTTTTAATAAAATTATTATGAACATATAAGTCACTTTTATTAAAAATATATTCTTTAATACAGTTGCCTTTAAGAAGTGGAAAGTTTGTTTTTTCTTTGGTTATAAAATTTTTATCTAAACTAATATCCAATTCTCCTCGGAGATTAACGATAGGAATTATTTCTTTAATTTTATTGTGTTTATGAATTTTTGCTAATATATCCCACCCTGTTTTATCGGTCAAAATAATTTCTTGAAGAGTAGATGTTGATCTAATTAATGATTTTTCTACAAAAATAGGAGGAATCGAAAATTTATTTATGTCAGAAATATTATTTTTTAATGATAATTTACCGGAATACTTTTTTTTATCTATCGAAAAAAAACAAAATGCCTGGCGAATATCGGTAAAAAAATCATTTTTTTCAGGAATAATATGAATTGTTGATGTTGAATAATTTAATATTTGACTTCTGATCTTAGAACTATGTTTATCACTCAACAGGGTGGAAGGTATTAATAAACCAATTTTTGAGTCTTTTTTTGTTAAATTTTCAATAATTTCTTCAATAAATAACTTATATAAGTTTATTGTTCCATTATTATATTTGTAAATTTTATTTTTTCTTATAAGGGATAAAATTAGGTCAATTTGTTTTTTATAATCATCGGTAAGTGAATTATATTTATTTGAATTTGCTTTTAATAATTTATATGGCGGGTTGGTTAAAATTATGTCAAACCCTTCATCTTTAAAAAAGATATTTTTGAGGTTATTTTTGACAATTTTTTCATCTTTAAAAATAAAAAAAGCATCGCCAATATATATATTTTTATCCAAAATTTTTACACTAATTCCATATTTTGATTTTATATAAAGAGGTAATATTATTTTTAATAATGAGATGGCTTTGTCATCAATATCAGCGAAAAACATATTATCAATAATATTTTGTGCATTGCTAATATAATTTTTATTTTTTATAAAAATCGTATCTAAATAAGATATCGCAAATATTCCAATACCAGAACATGGTTCTAAAAATGTCAATTTAGACAAATCAGTATTTTTATCGTAAAAATCTAAGGTTTCTTTTGTTATTAATTTTGCAATTGAATAATTTGTATAATAAATACCATTGTGTTTTCTTTCATCTGTATTAGAAAATTTATTATTTTCTTTTTCTTTTTGATGAGCGAGTCCTATTAATTCGATAATATTGATTTCGTTTAGTTGGTATTTTTTTAAATTAGGGTCGGTTGATAGTGAAAAATTTTTTTTGTTTAAACGGCTATTTGTTTGTAAAAGTTTAATTAGAAAATTTATTATTTCCTCGTTAGAAAACAATTTTTTAAATAGAGAGTTATATATTGAATATATTTCTTTTGAACTAGTAATACGTTTATTCATATTTTCTTCTAATCTTATCAGTTAAAAAACATATTTATAATATTTGTTAAATGATAACCGAAGGAAACGCGAAGTCAATTAGATGAGATTATTTGATTGCTCTTTTTTAAGTCTAATAATTGATTTATATAAAAAGAAAGAAATAGTACCAATAGTAAAAATTGGTGATAAAAATTTTGGAACTGGAACGCCAAATGATTCGATAATCATAAAAAATCCAAGGAAAAAGATGGAATACATGGCACCATTTTCAAGATAGCGATATTTTTTAATTCGATCAATATTTCCGACGGTTAATTGACGAACAATTATGGCTCCAATACCATTGCCAAATAAAATAATAGGAATCGAAAGAGTAAAAGCAAAAGCGCCAAGAACTCCATCAATAGAAAAATTAGTGTCGAGAATTTCTAAAAATAAAAGTTTACTAAAATCTGAACGATTTGATGTTACTAACCCTTCTTCCATACTTTTGGCTCGTTCACGGAAACCATGGGTAATAAAAAAAACAGTGGAACCGATAGCGGCACCCAAGGTCATGTTGGGATCAATTTTGATGGTAATAAAAGTTATAAAAAGTAAAATTAGAGAAGCGACACTGTTAAACCAAAAACCCTTGCGATAGAAAAAATATTCCCCTCTGATACAATAATTCTCATTTTCAAGAAAAAGCCAACTAAAGAATAAGAGTAATAAAAAAACACCGCCGGTCATAAATAAAACCGGGGTTGATTTTTCAATTGAATGAGCAATGGCGGGATCGGAGCTAAAAGAGGCTGTAAGGGCACCAATTGGACCTAATTGTGGGTTAACAGACCAAACAATTACCCATGGCAAAAGACCTCGAACAATAAAAACTGCAAAAAATAATCCCCAGGTTAAAAACCATTTTTTAGCTTTAACACTAACAGTCTGTAAAACTTTGGCATTAACAATGGCATTATCAATACTAGAAATTACCTCAAAAAGACTGAGGCCTATAATGGTTAAAATATTTAAAAACATGAATTATATATTGTATCTAAAAATTATTTGATAATCAGATTAAATTAAAATTAAAAATAGTAATAAGAAATTAAAATTGTGAATTAAAGTTTTATTTTGTGTTTGATTGTTGATCAATAGAGATTGGGACGTTAACTGAGATTCTTAAACTTTTTAAAATTTATATAAATTTGTTAGAATTATTGCATGAGTAAGTTTTTAATGGGATTTGTTTATGCTTTTAGAGGAATAATTAAGGGATTTAAGGAACAGAATATGAGATTTCATGGGATGGCGACAGTAGTGGTAATAATTATGGGTTGGTATTATCGATTATCAATAAATGAGTGGTTGGTAATTTTGATTTTAATTTCTTTAGTTTGGGCAACGGAGCTGATTAATACAAGTATTGAAGAATTAAATAATACAGTAAGAGATGCTAATAAGTTAAGCTACCAAGCAACGACTGACTCAAGAAATATGGCAGCAGGGTCAGTGTTGGCAATTGCAATAGTTGCAGCAATAGTTGGTTTGATAATTTTTATTCCTAAAATTTTTTAATTAATTTTTAATTTTAGTTGTTTTTAATTAGATAAACTTAATTGTTTAATGTGAAAGGAGAAAATATGAATATGTTAGTACCTAAAAAATTATTAATGGCACCATGGTTTCCATCTAATTTAGATTCATGGTGGGATGATGATTTAATAACATCAAATAATGACACTGGTCTATCAATTTCTGAAGATGAAAAAAATGTTTATGTTAAAGCAGCGGTTCCAGGAATCGATATAAAAGACATAGAAATTACTTTTAATAAGGGTATTTTGTCAATAAGGGCGGAATCTAGCGAAAAAGAAGAAAAGAAAAAAGTAATTAGACAATCCAGGCAATCTTTTGTCTATCAATTGACAGTGCCGGGTGATATTGATAATAATGTGGAACCAGAAGCTAAATGTAAGAATGGAATGATGACGATAAAATTTGCAAAATCAGCAAAGGTACAACCAAAGAAAATTGCTGTTAAAGCAGAATAAAAAACGGTTCTGAGTGTGATAATCTTAATTCATGTATACAATTACTTTTGGTGGTTGGTATCAAAGGACTACCCTGCATTTGACTGAAATATTTAATTTTCTGGCATCGGGTGAAACCAGCCTTGATTTAGATAAAAATAAAATATTAAAGTTGCAAGAAAATTTAGAGATTGTTGATGTTTCAAGAGAGGTTGATTATTTGGAATATGTTAAAGTCAATATAAAAAATGGTATGGAAATTCGCTACTATGAGGATGGTTTGTATATTTTAGAAATTGATTCAAAAGATCCAGTTGAGGCAAAAATTTTATTAGAAAAATATTTTGAAGAAAAATTAAACCCATCAATGGTTTATATTTTTTCTTTGGGAGCACCAACACCAAAAATTTTGGCAAATATTAAGTTAGATCATCCGATAGTTATCTCGACTAAATCAAAAAAAATAGAGATAGACGAAAATATTTTTGGAAAAATTTATAGCAAAATTGAAGCTGATAATATGTCTGTTTATAAAACTCCAAAATATATTTTTATCCGAGGAACTGATGAAAATCATGTTAGAGCATTAATTGAAATGCAAGTTTTCTTTAGAGAGTTTAAAGATCAATTAGAAAGATATTTGAATATTCACCGAGAATTATGGGAGGAAATATCTGAATATAAAGAAAAAAAGGTTTTGTCGGGTAAGAATATTGAGGAAGTGAGAATGAAACTGGATGGGTACCAAAAAACAATCAATTTGATTGGTAGTCGAATTAACCAAATGAATGTTTACGTAAACACCAGGTCGTCAATTGCAAAAAAATTGAGCTTGGAAGAAAATTTGTCGAATATTTTTCAATATAAATTCGAAACATTGGTTGATACACATGCTTATATTAAAGAAATTTGGAATATGACAAAGGATTATCTTAATACGGCAATACAAGTAGTTTTAGAGGCTAAAAATCAATCAAATGCTAATACAATTCAATCTTTAACTTTGATTACGACAATTGGGGTAGTGTCAGGAATAATTGGATATTTATCTAAAGATCAATTTCCCAAAATTACACTTATTGGAATGTATTATTATTTGATTTTAATTATATTAACTTGGTTAATAAATAAAATGGTTTCAATAGCAGCAAATAATAAAAAGTATAAATTGAAATTCAGTTCGATTGAAACCTAATGAAAAATAAATTTATAAGAGCGGCGTTACTTCAGTTTTCAGGAATTGTGGGAGCTGGAATTTTCGCTCTCCCTTATTTTTTATATAATTCGAATTTTTTTTGGGCAGTAATAGGAATGTTTATAATTGCATTGGTAACGGCGATTATAAACATTTTTTATGTGCAAATTATTTGCAATACACAAGGTGATCACCAATTACCAGGTTATGCAAAAAAATATTTAGGTGAAAAATTTAAATATTTAGCGGCAGGAAGTTTAATTATTTCTGGATTAGGAGCAGTATTGGCATGTATTAAGTTGGGATCAGGATTTATTCAAATTTTGCTGCCAATAAACAATCTTTTAGCAGTGGTATTTTTTTTACTGTCAATAATAGTTGGATATTTATTAAAAATAAAAAAGAATAAAGTTATCTTTGATTATTTGCCTTTTGTAGCTATATTAATTGTTTTTTGGTTATTACAAATAGTTTTGTTAAATCCGTTGCCAGAAATTGAATTGCAAACTTTTAATTTAGCTTTTTTTGGAGTGTCTGTGTTTGCTTTGTCGGGTTTTACGGTAATCCCGGAAATGGAAGAAATTTTACGCGGGGAAAAAAAGATAAAAACAAAATTAGCGTGGGCTTCAATTGTGGGATTATTTTTGGCTTTTATAGTTTATCTATTTTTTAGCTATTCTATTATAAAATTAGTTGGCAATAATTTAACTGAAAACAGTGTAGTGGGGTTGGTCAAAACTTCTTATTTTGTGGCAGTAATAATATCTGTTTTTGGATTATTAACGACATTTAAAGGGTCTGTTAATTTTATGGGGGTTTTTCATGAAATTTTTTATCGCGATTTTAAAATGACAGAAAAAAAATCTAGTTTGCTGGCAATAATTTTACCAATAATGACTTTATTACTTTTTAATTTATCTTTTGGATCGATTTTAGGAATAATTGGAACGGGGAGTATTTTTGTGGCAGTAATAATAATTTGCTTGATGATGTCTAAATTGAAAGATAATTATTTAATTTCTAGTTTAATTATTTTGATTTTGATGATTTTTGTAATTGGGTTTATATCTATGGTTTAATTAACTATAGAAAAAACTAAATTTAATTTACTTGTTTTTTTTTAAGATTTTTTAATCTTTATAATATTTAATTGATTAGAAGTTAAATTATTATTAAGTTAAATTTGATTAAGTATGAAGATTTTATTAATTGAGGATGAAAGACAAACAGCTAGTTCGATTAAGGAAATGTTAAAAGTTTATTATGCGATTGATATTGCTTACACTGGACAAAAAGGAGAAGAATTGGTTTTTGATAACGATTATGATGCAATAGTATTAGATGTGGTTCTACCTGATATTGATGGATTTCAAATTTGTCGAGATATCAGGGAAAATGAGATTAAAACACCGATTATAATGTTGACAGGAAAATCGGAAACAAGGGATAAAATTAATGCTCTTAATTTAGGAGCGGATGATTATTTAACTAAACCATTTAGTTTTGAAGAGCTTCATGCTAGATTACAGGCGTTAATAAGAAGATCCCCTAATGGTTTTTCGTCCGACAGATTATCTGTTAACGGTTTAATTTTAGATACGGTTTCTAATACTGCTGAATATAAAGGAGAAAAAATTGAACTTAGATTAAAGGAATTTAGATTATTGGAATATTTGATGCGTAATGCTGGTAAAGTACTGACAAGAAGTATGATTTTGGAACATGTGTGGGAAAGCGATACCAATCAACTAACAAATACTGTTGATGTTCATATTAATTATTTAAGAAATAAAATTGACCGACAATTTGGGGTCAAAATGATTAAATCTGTTCACAGTTTGGGGTATAAAATAACTACTTGAATTAACTGTTTATTAAATTATTATTAATTAAGGAGAAAAAAAAATGAAAGAATTAATGAAAAAAGTCTTAACTGACAAGAAAGCAAGGAATATCGTTGCTGTGACTGCTTTTGTAATGTCGATTGTAGTAGCGGATCCATGGCAGCAAATAGTATAAGCGGTTTAAATATTTAAATGTTCGAAAGTTGTTAAAGGAGGAAAAAAAACGGAAGTTATTATTGTTGGTGATTATTTTGCGTGGAGTTGTTTTTCTTTCTTTGGTGGCGGTTATAGTAAACTTAGCAACTAGTGGTTATCAGTATAATTTTTTGTTTGAATTTGTTCCTTGTTTGTTTTTGGGTTTTTTCTTGTTTTTATTAGGATTAGCAAAAAGAGGATATTTATTTGTACCGTCGTTTATTCTGATTTTGATATTATCTTTGGTGGCTTATTATTTGGGGTTTGGTTTTGGAACAATAACACCTAATGTTTGGATTTTATTAATACTGACAATAGTATTAGCTGGAATACTTGTTACGGCTAGATTTACTTTATTTTTAATTGGAACTCATTTGTCTTTAATTTTTATTTTAACCTTTTTACAAATTAATCATCAAATTGAATATAAATCATGGACAATAGAACCAGTATGGGGTTCAATTTTGGTAAAAAGTATAATTCTGAGTATTATTGGCCTGGTTTCTTGGTTATCAAACAGAGAAATTGAAAAAGCTTTAAAAAGGGCTAAAAAATCGGAAGTTGAATTAAAAAAGGAGAGGGATGGTTTAGAAATTGAAGTTAAAAGAAGAACAGAAGAATTGAAAAAGGCTCAATTAGAAAAATTAACAATTTTTTATAGATTTTCTAATTACGGACGAATAGCGGCTGGTTTGTTTCATGATATTGCTAATCCCTTAACACAAGTGTCTTTAAGTTTGAGTAGGATTGAATATCAGGCAAAAAATAAATTATTACCTGAATTAAAAGAAATTGAACCAATTGTGAAGAGAGCAATTAATGGAACTAAACAAATGGAAAAGTTTATGATGATGTTGAAAAAACAAATTCAACAGCAAGAAATGGAAAAAAATTATAAACCATGGGAAGAAATTAAAATGGTTATGGAAAATTTTGAATATAAAGCTAGGAAAATGAAAGTTCAAATGAATGTTGTCCATAAAAAAAATATTTATACTGTTGGTAATTCATTGAGATTTTACCAAATGGTAAGTAATTTAATTTCTAATGCACTAGATTCATATCATGAGGTACAAAGGGAGGAAAATAGAAAAATTTTTATTCGATTGGATACAAATAAAAAAAATGAGATATTGTTAACGGTTAAAGATTATGGCTGTGGTATGAATGAAAAAATAATGAAAAAAATTTTTGATCCATGGTTTACGACAAAAGATCCTAAAAGAGGCACAGGGGTAGGACTTTATATGACAAAAAAAATTGTAGAAGAAGAATTTAAAGGAAGAATTAATGTAAGAAGTAAATTAAATAAAGGAACTTTGTTTATTGTCGAATTCCCAATTAAAAAGAACCTTAATGAAAAAAAATATTAATCGAGCAATTAATTTTATTAGAGATCAGCAAAAAATTGACGGTAGTTTTTGGAGTTGGTCGAGTCTAAATAAAAATAATTTTAACAAGGCCAAAAAATATAATTCTATTTTTCCATCGTCATTAATTTTATCTTGTTTAGATTCAATAGAAAAATCAGAAGAAATTAAAAAAAGTTTAGTAAGTTTTCTTTTATCTCAAAAAAGTGATTATTGGTCATTTAATTATTGGAAACGCGAGGCAAAAGAAAATACAATAATGCCCTACCCTGATGATTTAGATGATACTTTTTGTGCATTGAGTGGAATTTATAAATATGACTCGAAAATAATTGATGGGTCAGCAATAGCAAAAATTGTGACCTTGTTGACGACAGTAGAAAAAAAGGAAGGTGGGCCATATAAAACTTGGTTGGTTTCGGAAAATGTTGATGAAGTGTGGAAAGATGTTGATCTGGTAGTAAATAGTAATATCGGTTATTTTTTGTCATTGCAAGAAATTGAATTAAAAAATATTAATAAGTTAATTAAAATAGCAATTGAAAAAGAAAATTTAAATTCGCCTTATTACCCTTCTATTTATCCAGTGGTTTATTTTATATCAAGATTTTTTTTCTGCAAAACAGAATGTAAAAAATTAGTGAAAATAATTTTATCGAAAAAAAAAGGTGATAATTGGGGAAATCAATTAGATACAGCATTGGCGACTAGTGCCCTTTTAAATTTAGGAATGGATCCAAAAAAAATATGGCCGAGTATTAATTATTTGATAAAAAATCAAAAAAAAGATGGCTCTTGGAAAATAAGTGCTTTTTGTGTTGATCCAGCGATAGATAGAAAAACTTATTATGCTAGTTCTCCGGCCTTAGTAACAGCTTTTTGTGTTGAGGCATTAAATAAATATTTTTCAATGACAATTAAAAAACCAGTTCAGAAAAAGGATAAAATGGCCGATGAAATTCATCAGGAAATATTACGATTGGCTCAAAAAAGAATAAGATTTTTATCTAAAATACCTGAAGAAAATTATAAAAAAAGTATTACCCTTTTACCATATATTTTTTGTAAATCTTTGGGGAAAAATGGTAAAAAGGTGTCAAAAAAATTAATTATTCAATGTGGATTGGCTAATCTTTACGGTTGGATTGCGTATACAATCTATGATGATTTTTTGGATGGTGAAGGAAACAAAGAAATATTGCCGATGGCTAATGTATGCTTAAGAGAATTGGTATATATATATAATAATATTCTGCCAAAAACAGATTTTGCTGGTGTTTTTAATAAAACAATGGATGGAATTGATAAGGCTAATTATTGGGAGATTATCAATTGTTATGATGATAAAAAATTGCCTAATTATAGTGATTATTCACAATTGGCTAAAAAATCATTAGGGCATGCGTTGGGACCAATAGCAATTTTATATTCGTTGGGGTTTGATAAAAATTCGTCAGAGTTAAAAAATATTTGGAAATTTTTTAAACATTACTTGGTTGCTAGACAATTGAATGATGACGCCCATGATTGGGAAGATGATTTGAAAAAAGGATTTATTAATCCAGTGACAGTTGAGATTTTAAAAAAAACAGATAATAAAAAAGACTTTAAAGAAGTATTTTGGCAAGAGGTTTTAATTGAAATTTCCAATATTATTTTAGATAACATAGATAAAGCTAGAAAAAATATTAGTAAAATTAAATTGATTAAAAAACCAAAATTAATTTTATCAATATTAGAAAAACCTGAACAATCAGCTAAACGAGCCATTGAAGAACAGACTGAAACTATGAAGTTTGTGAATGAATATAAAAATTAAATGACTTTTTAAGGGTGTTTAATTTTGTGTTAACTTTTTAACAATTTTTAATTTAAGTTTGGTTTTATGTGTTTGTGAATATAAAAAAATTTAGTTTATTTTTAATTGAATTTTTAATCGGAGTAAGTTTGTTGAGTTTTGGTTTATTAGTAAGACCAGTACAAGCTATTGATTATTATGTTGATCCGACTGGAACTGATGATGGTTCTCATGGAACAGCGATTGGGACAGATGCTTTTCAAACTATTCAATATGCTATAGGTGATACTAGGGTTACTGATGGTGACATTATTAATGTGGCGGCAGGAACATATATAGAACAAGTTAGTATTACAAAATCAATAGCATTAAATGGAGCTGGCGGAACAACAATTATCAAACCAGCATCATTAGGTGTAACTGCAACAACACCAACAGGAGTAACTACAGGCATAATTATGGTGAATGGTATAGGAAATACCGTGACAGTGGAAAATTTAAAGGTTGACGCAGCTTCATTGTCGACTGATAGAAATGGTTGGTTCGGCTCAACGATACCTGATATGCGTTTTGGAGGAGTCTTTTTTTACAATACCAGTGGAATAATAAAAAATATTATTAGTACAAACACCAACCATATTACAATACCAGTTGGGTCTGAGTCATGGAAACGAGCAATCAATTCTTTTTGGGCTGATGCGGATGTTACTTCGGCAAAGACAGTGGAAATTACTGGTAATACTGCTTCTAATTTTTTAAGTGAAGGAATTAAGGTTGGAGAAACAACCACTAATATAACAGTAAAAATTAACAGCAATACAATTGCTGGAGATGGATTGGCAAGCCGAAAACAAAATGGAATTCAGATTAATAAAGGGGTGGGAGTAACATTAATTTCAGGGAATAATATTTATGATTTGCATTATAATAGTACGGATTGGGCGACAGCAATAGAAATAATAAGTATTAAAAATGGGGCTGTAATTGAAAATAATACAATTGATAATTGTGATTTTGGAATTGTTGATAAATATAGTTCTGAAGTAAATATTCAGAATAATGATATTACTGGCGCAAATCATGATTATGGAACAGGAATATATCTTGATAATGAATTGGCCAATATTGATAATTCAACAATATATTTAAATACAATTGGAAGTGGTTTTCTTCGCGGTGGTATTGGTTTGGAGGGGTTTACTCCAAATAGTCATACTGTTTCGGTGAGCGTCTTAGAAAATACTTTGACTGATGCAACAACGAGTGGTTCAGCTGGTATTTTTGATTTAGGTGGTGGTTTCGTTACAGCATCGATAGAGGGCAATAATATCTCTCAATGGGATAATGGAATATTTCTGGAAGTTGGAACATCAATTGGTGGATATAGTATAAGTGAAAATTTGATTTTCAATAATGCCAGTTATAATTTGCGTAATAATGTTACTGGTACAGTGAGTGCTTTAGATAATTGGTGGGGAAGTAGAATTTATAAACCAATAAAATCAACTATTTTAGGGATTATCACTTTAATTCCATTTTATATTAGTGATCAGAGAATAAATTTAGTTACTAATATAGTGGGAGGTACTGCCACGGTTAACGCCGACCACCCTCAAGTAGTGATTGAAAATACAATTTTGTCGGCAAATATTACGATTGATAGTGGGGTGACAAACCCAATAATTGATATAAGTGATTTTATTACTGGTGGAACAGGAACATTACCAGAAATTAATATTATTTCAAACAATGCTGGCAGTGTCGGAATATCTATTCCGTCATCAACTATAATAGTTAGCACTGATTCAGGATGGAATGGAATGATGGTGGCTCCAAAAGAGGTGGCAGTTACTATACCTGACGTGGTTGGAGAAACGAGAACTGTAGAAACAGCAATTGAAATTGGTGTTACCGATGTTGGATTATCTTTTGATAAGGCCGTTCGAATATTATTTCCAAACCAGGCAGGAAATAGAGCTGGTTACACTAGAAGTGGAGTATCATTTACAGAAATTACAACAGTATGTGGTAGTGATTCTGGTGCTACATTGGGGGTGGATGAAGATTGTAAAATTGATGTAGGTGGTGATTTGATAATATGGACAAGACATTTTACAAAATTTGTTATTTTTAGTTCTGTAACTCCAACTCCGACCCCTACACCAACCAGTACTCCAACTCCGACCCCTACACCAACTCCACAACCCTCTACTTCAACTTCAACCTCTACAACTAGTAGTGGTTGGGTAGCACCAGCATGTAATGCAACTAAACCAGGAAGTGCACCAATTATTACTAGTACAGTAAATGGAGATAACAG
>Ga0209340_1000162_pt1 | contig 92711 bp, 102 predicted proteins | sample EPASupsiteSAE323_FD_187266 | JGI IMG/M metagenome (GOLD analysis project Ga0209340, IMG submission 187266) | Bioremediated contaminated groundwater from EPA Superfund site, New Mexico - Sample SAE3-23 (SPAdes) (version 2) | ecosystem: Environmental > Aquatic > Deep subsurface > Groundwater >...
GCTCAAGAAAAAGTCCCAAATCTTCCAAAAGAAGCCCTTATGCTGCCCCCTGTCGATCTCGATGCCTTGCTTAATCAAAAACTTGATTTTGTTACTCAAGGGGGGTACGATGTCTATTCCGCGCCCTTGTCAAGCAAGAGTTCAAAGTACGCAACGTAAATCTTTTACTCAATACTCCCTGCTCAGGACTCTATACAATACACGAAGAAAGAATCATATCCGGTATTTAGCGGCGTCTGCTGCGGGAGATATTCTGGGGATTTCAAGCAATTCCGCAGCGCCTCCGGACTTTCCGGAAGCTATCTTTACTATCTGCGCGTCTCCGTCGCAATATCCGGCAAGAAGAGAAGCCGCAAAACGCAATGAAACGGCCTCCGCCACACCCCGCGCCAGAGCAACCGGGCCGGCGATGTCTACCGGCTGGAGAAGATAATCATCCGGATTCGCGAGTTTCAGCAATTGTTCATTCTCTTTTTCATCCCTGCCCACCACCAACTTTAATCCTCTATTCAGACGAAAGTGCCGGCCGACACGCAACAAACGCACATTAACCGTCGTCAATTCATTATGCTCCAGCAGATCCCGCACTCTCTTACTGTAAGCCGGATCGGTCAACAGGCATCCGCCTGCCGGACAGGGATAATCGTTGATCCCGTATTCCTGGGCCATCTGCATTTGCGCGCGTCTGCCTCTGCCGGAGATCGCCAGAAGTTTTTCCCTGGGGACCCAGCCTCTTTCTTCCGGGATACTCGCTTCCAGAATATTCGCGGAAAGCGGCCTGACCACATAACCGCTTAAGCCCGATTCCTCATCTATCAAACGCATCGCCCGCTTGTGCTGCGACATCGGCCTCTGCCCCAGGACTTCCCCGGTCACGATAAACGCGGCCTGTTCGCATGCCATCAATTCCTTCGCCTTCCGGAAAAGCAGGATCCTGCAATCAATGCAGGGATTAATATGCGAACCGTAACCATGCCTGGGATTGCGCACGATCTCCAGGAATTCCTCCCCGGTATTGCAGCTGACTATCCTTATGCCTAACTTTTCGGAAATAATGGAAGCAGAATGAAAACACCCCTTTGAGGAATGCCTGGCGCATAGACAAAAAGGACTGACGGTATTGAAGGCGACAAGTTCCACGCCCAGGTCAAGCATCATTTTCGCGGCCAAGGTGCTGTCCAGGCCGCCGGAGAGAAGTATGATCGCTTTCATCTACCGCAAGGCCGTTTCGGCCGGCGGGCGGACGGCAGATCCAGGTTAAGACTTCCCTGCCGGTATCCCTGCAGATCGAGGGTGATATGGCTGTATCCTGCCCTCTTTAAAACGGAAACTATTTCCCTTCTTTTTCGCAGAAGCAACGGAAAATATTTAACATCGGTCTCGATACGGCAGAGATTACCGTAATGCCTGACGCGCGCTCCCGGCAGTCCTGATCTGCCTAAAAACTGTTCCGTCTTATTAATACGCGCCAGCAGCTCCGCGCGAAGCGGAGTACCGTAAGCTATACGGGAAGCCAGACAGGCCATCGCGGGTTTATTCCAGCTGCTCAACCCCATTTTTTTACTTGCCCGTCTGATATCTTCTTTATTGAACCCCGCCTCCTGCAGAGGAGAACGCACGAAAAATTCTTTTTTTGCCCTGTTCCCCGGACGATAATCGGCGTTATCGGAAATATTCGCGGCATCTATTACATATTTTATCCCGCGCGCATCCGCCAAACGCCGCAGTTCCGCGAAAAGCCTGCGTTTACAGTAATAGCACCGCTTTGAAGAATTGGAGGAAAATCGTTTGTCTTTTAACTCGGTTGTTTTTATCACCAGATGCTTTAATCCTAACTGCGCGGCGGCCTTGCGCGCAAAACGCAGTTCCTCGGGAGGATAAGTGGGAGAGTCAGCGGTAACCGCAAGAAGATCATCTTTCAGCACTTCACCGGCGACCGCGGCCAGGAACACGCTGTCCACCCCTCCGGAATAAGCCAGAACCGCCGTTTTTAACTCAGCCAATATTCTTTTCAGTCTATCGAGTTTATTCATTAGTTTATGACAACGGGGGGCGCGGACTATCGCCGCCCCCCGTTGTTTTTACGGTCCCTCTACTTACTTTTTAGCGCATTTGCACTGCGGGCATGATTTGCAGTCCGCACAGAGGCATTTGTCCTTAAGACAACAGCCGCTTTTGCACACGCAGTTTTTACCGCCGCAGCATGAATTTGCGCCGGCAAACGCGAATGCCGGAGCCGATAGCAATGCCGCGGAGAGTATCAAAACAAGAATGTTCTTCATTAAAACCTCCGTTTTTAGAAAAGTTGCGCGCAAGAAGAATACCACGCGGAGTTCGGCGGCCGGAAAATATCCTGCCGATAACCCGGGGAATAGGTAAGTTTCTCTTTACCGAAAACTAACCCTTTAAAGACAAAAATCTGGGTAAAACCTGTTTCAGCCGGCGCCTGCCTGGGCTGTAAATGCGGAACTTGGGTAACAGCCCCGCAGGGACATTTATGTCCGCATGCGCAACCACAGCTTTTTTCCGCAGCAGCCGGACGCGGGAATTCCACCAGAGAACTGCCGGCCAGGAATAAGATCAGCGCCGGGATAACGCAGCACAATATGTTTTTCTTACGCATAGACTTCGTTTTTGTTGTATCCGGCATTATGCCTCTCCGGAAAAATGCTTTTTCACATATTCCTCTATCAACGCGCCCGCTTTTTCTTTGCATTTTCCGCAGACAGTGCCTATTTTATCGCGCTCCTGAAGCTGATAGAAATTCCTCACCCCTTCCAGCACTTCATTCTCGATCTCCTGGTCGGTGATTCCCAGGCACTGACAGACAATATGTTCCTTCTGCCTGGCCACTTTATCGCTTAACCCGTTCCTGACGTAATAATCCTCTATCGCGGCGCGCAGCGCCTTATCTCCCAGGACCGAACAGTGGATCTTATGTTCGGGCAGGCCGTCTAAGGCCTTTGCTATATCTTTGGAACCGAGTTTATAGGCCTCTTCGAGCGTCTTGCCGATAGCCAGTTCGGACAACACCGAAGTGCTGGCGATCGCGCTGGCGCAGCCGAACGTCCTCCAGCGGCAGTCGGTGATCACGCCCCTGCTCTTATCCACTTTGATCACCACCAGCATTTCATCCCCGCACTTGATGTTGCCGATAACGCCTTTGCCGTCGGCGGCAAACCCGGATTCGTCTTCCAGGACATTGCGCGGATGCATAAAGTGGTCTTTTACCTTATCTGAATATATCCATTCCGGTTGATTGGACATTTTAGCTCCCGGTGCTGACGGTTGAAATTTTCCTTACATGGGCGATCACCGCAATAAGTTTTTCAACGACGTACTCTATATCCTGCATGGTTGTGTCGCGCCCCATACTCATACGTATAGAGCCGTGCGCCTGCGACTGCCTCACGCCGGTCGCCAGCAGCACATGAGAAGGATCCAGAGACCCTGAAGCGCAGGCGGAACCGGTGGAAACAGCTATCCCTTCCATATCAAGATACAAAAGGATGCTTTCCCCTTCCGCCCCGGAAAAAGAAACATTCAGCGTCCCGGGAAGGCTGTCCTGCGGATGCCCGTTAAACTGGATATCCGTAATATTCTTCTCTATCCCCTCTTTAAGATATTTTTTAAGGGAAGCCAGCCTGACCGCCTCCTCTTTCATTTCCTCCCTGCGCATGGCCACGGCCTTCCCCAGACCGACAATACCGAGCGTGTTCTCGGTTCCCGCGCGCCTGCCTCTTTCCTGGTGCCCTCCCAGGATGAACGGACAAAAAGGGGCCCCTTTCCTGACATATAAAGCGCCCACGCCTTTCGGACCGTAGATCTTATGCGCGGAAAAAGAGAGATAATCCACGTCCAGGGCCTTGACGTCCACCGGCAGTTTACCCACCGCCTGGACGGCATCCGAATGGAAAAGCGCGCCTTTTTCGTGCACAATGCGGGAAATCCTGCCGATGTCCTGGATAGTGCCGATCTCGTTATTGGCCATCATTACCGAAACCAGCCCGGTCCTGCCCGAGACCTTCTCCTCAAGCTGTTTTAGATCGATCTTGCCGTAATTATCCACTCCCAGGAATTCGACCGCCGTCCCTTTTTCCTTTATGCACGCCGATGCTTCCAGGACACAGGGGTGTTCGATACTGGTAGTAATGATCTCTTTCCTGCACGAATCCAGGCACGGGACCTCGCAGGAGCGGCTCCCCTGGCAGGAGAAAAGATTGATCACGGTATTGTTCGCTTCCGAGCCGCTGCCGACGAAGATTATCTCTTCCGGCCTGGCGTTGATGAACGCGGCCGCTTCTTCGCGCGCGTCCTCGATAAGTTTGCGCGCCTGCCTGCCGAATTGATGCAGGCTGGAGGGATTGCCGAAAACAGACATCGCTTTTCTCATCGCATTTTGGACCTGCGGATGAAGGGGCGTAGTGGCGTTATGATCAAGATAAACCGCGCGTTTCCTTTTCGTCATTCATATACCTCCTGGATGATCCCGCCTCCGGCAACGGTATCGCCTTGATAGAATACCGCAGACTGCCCTGGAGTAATGGCAAAGACCTTCTCTTCCAGGCAGACTTCGCAATCCTGCCCGCGGAGGGTTATTTCTCCCGGATACTCCGGGGCCAGGTGCCTGATGCGTACGCTGAATTTCCCTCCACCGCCGGCAGTCCCGGAAGGGAACACCGTATTGCCGACGAGAAATCTCTTCTTCATCAGGCATTCCTTACCGCCGATACGGATTATGTTCTTCTCCGCGTCTATCGAAGAAACATACACCGGATAGCCGCGGGCAAGCCCCAGCCCTTCGCGCTGGCCGATGGTATAATAAACCGTGCCCCGGTGCCTGCCGACCTTATTGCCGTCCTGATCTATTATATCTCCAGGAATTACCCGCTCCCCCAGCCGCTGCCGCAGGAATTCCCCGTATGATCCGCTGATAAAACAAATCTCCTGGCTGTCCTCTTTGTCGGCCACGCCAAGCCCGAGTTTTTTGGCTGTTTTCCTGACGTCGCTCTTACGGTGCCCGCCGAGAGGGAAAATGATCCGGCTTAATTTATCCTGCGTGAGCCGGTAAAGAAAATAAGACTGGTCTTTTTTATTATCCGCGGATTTCTTAAGATAGAACTTCCCTTCTGAATTTACTATTCTGGCGTAGTGCCCGGTAGCCAGGCGATCGGCGCCCAGCCCGGATACTTTATTCAGTAAAGCTTCGAACTTCACTAACTCATTACAGGTAACGCAGGGATTGGGCGTGCGCCCGAGGCTGTACTCCCGGACGAATTCATCGATGACATACTCCTGCATTTCTTTGCCGAAATTCAGCACATAATGCGGAATGCCCAGGATATCGGAAACCCTTTTTGCGTCGGCGATCCCCTGCGTCCCGCAGCACGCCGGTTTCCTGCCGTGCGCGTCCGGTACATTCAAACACATAGTAACGCCGATCACCTCATACCCCTGCTCTTTTAACAAGGCGGCGGCTACCGAAGAATCCACGCCTCCGCTCATAGCGACAACGGCTTTCATCTTTTCTTCTCCGTGCCGAATCCGCGGCGGCCGCCTATCCCGAAAGAAAGCGTCCTGCCGGAAGCCTTTATCATACCCTCCACACAGCCGCGGCATTTGAACACGTCCTCGGAGATACATATTTTGTCCGGGTATATCTCGTAGTATTTCCGGTATTCCGCCGGGGTGATATTCGGCATAAGCACATTCGCGCCGCAGACGAGGGCCTTTTGCCTGCCGAGGGGATCGATAGTGCCCACGGCTGTCGTCGCAGGTATGTTGGTGTTCCCGGTGACCAGCCTGGTCAAGGCGACTGTCTTCAGGACGGCATCAAGGGTCCCGGGCGCCGCCCAGGATAACGGAGTATGCGGATGCGGGATGAAAGGCCCGATACCGATCATATCGATATCCAGTTCTTTGAATAAAAGTATGTCTCCGGCGATACTTTCCGCCGACTGTCCGGGCAATCCCGCCATGATCCCGGAACCGACCTCGTATCCTGATTTCCGCAGAGCGGCGAGACAGCGTAAACGTTTGGAGAGCGTTGAATGAGGTTTCAGTTTCCCGTACAGCGCCGCGTCGGAAGTCTCGAACCTGAGCAGGTACCTATCGGCCCCGGCATTCTTCAACTGTTTGTAATCGGCGGCGGACAATTCGCCGATGGAAAGGGTGACCGCGACGCCGAGTTTCTTGATCTTTTCCACCAACAGACAGATATCTTTGATCTTCCAGAATTTATCTTCCCCGGATTGCAGGACAATGGTCGGTATTCGAAGCCCGGCGGCCAGAGCGGCGCTTTCGAGGATCTCCTTCGCCTCCATACGGTAGCGCTTAAGCGAGGCATTGCTGCGGCGCAGGCCGCAATAAAGACAATCCATCCGGCAATAGTTCGAAAATTCGATCACGCCGCGTAGATAGACCTCATCGCCGACGCATTCTTTCCGACACCTGTCGGCATCGGAAAAAAGCGTTTCGACTTGCCGTTTATTCTTTTCCAGAAACGCCGCTGTCAGCTGTTCCCTGGTGTATCTCATCTGTGCACCGTTATGAAGCCGCAACTTTACCCGCCATATTTGATGTCGGACAGACCGTTCCCTGGCGCCGACGCCCGGGAATTATGCGCTGCGTTTAACCGAAGAATTTATCCCCCTGCGCCCAATTCTCTCCGTCCACCTCGTCGATCACCAGATATAAACTCGCTTTGGGCTTGCCGGCGACCTTTAATAAAGTCTCGGAGAAATCTTTCGCTATCTCCTCTTTCTGTTTCCTGCTAAGCTTACCCACCAATTTAAGATTTATGTAAGGCACGTTCCCCTCCTTTTCTATGAATAATCAAGTTTTCTCATAAATAACGCAATAAGTCAACAACGCGCTTGGCGTATCCCCATTCATTATCATACCAGGAGACCACGCGAAACAAACGTTTTTCTATTTTCAAATTACTCTGCAGCGTCTCAGAGTTCAGGTATCCTTTTAGAGGTCTTCCGCTGCGCTGCGGTTAAAATACCGTTTATTCCCCATTAACGGCTCTCTCTTACCCGGAGATCAGGAATATCCCTGTCTGCGCTAACAAATTCGGCAACAATAAGATCTTGCTTTCCCCTCCTAAATATATGTTTTTCTCAATATTGACCTTTTTGAACCGGCAATAATTTATAAAATCGGATATGCTCAAAAAATGTAAATTGGGTGTTTCATACCACTGATACGGCAGAGAGCCGGTTACCGGGGTCCTGCCGGTAAAGAATATCTGCGCCCTGGACCTGTAATGAGCGAAATTCGGGAAACCGACCACGGCTTTTTTCCCAACGCGCAGGGCGTCCTGCAGCACCGCGCCTACATTCCTTATCTGCTGCAGGCTCTGGTTCAATATCACATAATCGAAAGACTTCTCTTTAAATTCGCTTAAACCGCTGTCTATGTCCCCGTGAAAAACATTCAGCCCTTTGGCGACGCATTTATAGATCGCCTGCCCGTCGATCTCGATCCCCTGCCCGCGGCACCCCTTTTCTTTGATCAAAAGATACAAAAGTTCGCCGGCACCGCAGCCCAGGTCAAGGACCGTAGAACGCGGATCGATCAATCCCAGGATCGCCTTATGATCGGCGCGGATATTATCAAATGCCATAGTTACCCGTCACCTCGTATTCGTAAAATACCTTCTTCAGGAAATGTGAAATAAGATGCGCTTCTTCCTCGATCTCCAGAAGGAAAGCGTCGTGGCCGTACGTGGAATCCACTTCGCAATATGTCGCCTCGACACCGGCAAGCTTGCAGGCCCTGACTATTTCCTTAGACTGGTGCGCCGGGTATAACCAGTCGGATTTAAAAGCGATCACCAGCACTTTGACATTTTCCCCTTTCAGCCATTCCTGCAAAGGCCGGTTCTCCAGGGCGTCGAAATTATCCATAGCCTTGGTAATATAAAGGTAGGAATTGGCGTCGAACCTCTTCACGAAATCGTCGCCGCGGTAACGCAGATATCCTTCCACTTCGAAGTCCGCCGTGAATTTAAACGGTTCAGCGCTTTCCACCTTGAGCCTGCCGAACTTTTCCGCCATGGAGATATCGCTCATATAAGTTATATGGCCGATCATCCTGGCCAGCGCCAGCCCCCGGTCCGGAAGCGTGCGTCCGTAGTAATTACCCGACTTCCAGTTAGTGTCGGACATTATTGCCTGCCTGGACACCTCCTGGAACGCTATCTGCTGCGGAGAATGTTTCAGCGATGTGGCTATCGGGATAACGCTGCGCACGGACCCGGGATAAGTGGTCAGCCAGGACAAAGCCTGCATTCCGCCCATCGAACCGCCCGCCACGGAAAGCAATTTTCCGATGCCGAGATATTCCAGCAGTTTTTTCTGGCAGCGCACCATATCGCGGATGGAAACAAGAGGAAAGTCCAGCGCGTACGGTTTGCCGGTCTTACTGTTAATGCTGGAAGGGCCGGTGGACCCGCCGCACCCTCCCAGCACATTGGAACAAATGATGAAATACTTGTCGGTATCGAACGCCCTGCCGGGACCGATCATGCTGTCCCACCAGCCGGGCTTGAGCGCTCCTTTATGCAAACCGGCGGCATGCGCGTCACCGGAGAAAGCGTGTTCGATAAGAACGGCGTTCGTCTTCTGCGCGTTAAGCCGGCCGTAGGTCTCGTAAGCGATCCTTACCGGGCCCAGCCGCTCGCCGTTCTCCAGCGCCAATTCCTCCGCAGGAGCGGCAAATTCAAAATACTTGGTCTGCACTATTCCGATATCAGACATATTCACCTTCACCGTCTCCCGTTTAGACCGGGGCTTCCTCTTTGAACAACCAGGTAGATAAATACCGCTCCCCTGTGTCCGGCAATACGACCACGATCAACTTTCCCTTATTTTCTTTCCGTTTTGCCGTTTCTAAAGCCGCCCACACGGCCGCGCCGCTGGATATCCCGGCGAGTATTCCCTCCAGCCTGGCCAGGCGCCTTGCGGTAACGCCGGCGTTATCGTTACTGACGCGGATGATCTCGTCGATGATCTTTACGTTCAGCACCTGCGGCACAAAACCGGCGCCGATCCCCTGGATCTTATGCGGCCCCGGCGCCCCCCCGGATAATACCGGCGACGCCTCCGGTTCGACCGCTATCGCCTTAAAAGCGGGTTTGCGTTTCTTTATCACCTCCGAGATCCCGGTGATCGTGCCTCCGGTGCCGACACCGGAGACGATAATATCCACCTTACCGTCGGTATCGTGCCAGATCTCCTCGGCGGTGGTCTTACGATGGATCTCCGGATTGGCGGGGTTATTGAACTGCTGGGGGACAAAACTGTCCGGGGTGGACGCCGCCAGTTCCTCGGCTTTTTCCACCGCGCCCTTCATCCCTTTGGCTCCTTCCGTCAGGACAAGTTCCGCTCCGAGTATCTTGAGCAATTGCCTGCGTTCAAGGCTCATCGTCTCCGGCATGGTCAGGATAAGCCGGTACCCCTTGGCTGCCGCGACGAACGCCAGGGCGATCCCGGTATTGCCGCTTGTCGGTTCGATGATCGTCGTACCCTTCTTGAGCGCGCCGCGGCGCTCGGCATCCTCGATCAATGCCACGCCGATGCGGTCTTTGACGCTGGAAAGCGGATTAAAAGATTCCAGCTTTGCCAATACTGTCGCCTCCAGTCCTTCGGCAATACGGTTGAGTCTTACCAGCGGAGTATTGCCGACGGTCTTCGTAATATCCGCGAATATTTTTCCCATTCTCTTCCTCTCTTTCGACTTCGATAGAATTGACCGGAACAACTGAACGGTTACTTTGTCAATGCCTGCTCGATGTCGGCGATTATGTCGTCAATATGCTCTATCCCTATCGATAACCGTATAAAATCCGGAGTAACGCCGGTTGCCAGTTGTTCTTCGGGGGACAACTGCTGGTGCGTTGTGGTCGCCGGATGAATGGCAAGGCTCTTGGCGTCCCCTACATTTGCGAGGTGAGAGATCAACTGTAATGAATCGATGAACTTCTTACCCGCTTCCAGTCCTCCCTTTATCCCGAAGCCCAGGATCGCGCCCGCTCCCTTAGTCAGATATTTCTTTACGCGCTCTTTTTCCGGGCTGTCATCCAGGCCGGGATAGTTGACCCAGCCGACTTTCGGGTGCTTTTTCAGGTATTTCGCCACCGCAAGCGCGTTCTCGGAGTGGCGCGGCAGTCTTAAATGCAGCGTCTCCAGCCCCTGCAGGAACAGGAATGAATTGAACGGAGAGACCGTGTTCCCGAGGTCGCGCAGCAAAGTCACGCGCGCCTTAATGATATACGCGATGTTGCCCAAAGGTTTCAGCGCTTCCACGAAGTCGAGTCCGTGGTAACTCGGTTCCGGTCCGGCGATCAGCGGGAACTTGCCGTTCGTCCAGTCGAACTTGCCGGAGTCGACGATCACCCCGCCGATGCTCGTCCCGTGTCCGCCGATGAATTTAGTGGCGGAATATACAATTATATCCACTCCGAACTCGAACGGTTTCAGCAAATACGGCGACACCGTGTTGTCGAGCACGAACGGGATCCCGTTCTTATGCGCGACCCCGGATATGCCCTCCAGATCGGCGACATCCAGCTTCGGATTGCCGATCGATTCCGCGTACACCGCCTTGGTTTTCGGAGTGATGGCTTTCTGTATCGCGTCCAGGTCGTTGGATTTCACGAACTTCACCGTGATCCCCAGCCTGCGGAAGGTATAATGCAGCAGATTGTATGTCCCGCCGTAGAGGTTATCGGCGGAGACGATCTCATCACCGGCCTGCGCGATATTCAACAACGCCAGGCTGATCGCCGACTGGCCGCTCGAGGTGGCCAGCGCTCCGGCGCCGCCGTCCAAAGCAGCGACCCGCTTTTCGAACACATCCGTGGTCGGATTCATCAACCTGGTATAAATATTGCCGAATTCACGCAGACCGAACAGGTTCGCGGCGTGATCGGTATTCTTGAACTGGTAAGAACTCGTCTGGTATATCGGTACGGCCCTGGAACCGGTTGTAGGATCGGCTTCCTGCCCGCCGTGCAGCGCCAGTGTTTCCACCTTTAACTGATTATCGATCTTGCTCATTCAATTACCCCTTTCGTCGCATCTTTTTATTTTACGATTGGCGGGCCGGGATCCTCCCTTAAAACGCGTACTGCCCGCTCAAGACCACGCCGTTGCCGAGCCCGACCGTACTTGCCTTTTTGTGATCCCCGGCATTGACATAAGCCAGGATAAGCGTCAGATTAGGATTAGCCGTCCAGGCAAGATGCGCGTTCCAATAGTTGGCGTCTTTCCAATCATCATATCTCGCTCCCTGCTTATATTCGAAACCAGCTATTAGATTAGCCGGAAGGATCACGTCGATATTGCCGAACCCGGTGGTCTTCCTGTCTTTATCGTATCCGAACACACCGGTGGCTTTGCCCTTAGTGGAAAGCAACCCGCCGGAAAGCAGCACCGAACGCGGCAGCTGTGTCACCAGTTTTGTCGCCACTAAGTAGAAATCCTCGCCGCCGGCGTCGACGCCCGCGCCGGCATTGGAGGTATGTTTGAAAATGGTTCCCGCCGATACCGCCGGTATGGACTTCGTATCAAAAGCATTCTCCGGCAAAAGCAGGAGTTTGGCCCCCAGGTTATTCTTATGCTTGGCGTCGGCATTCGCCTGGTTGATCGTCTCGTATCCGTAAGAAACTTCCAGCCGTTTAAAGAACGTGTCCGCTACGCCGACGGTGGTCCAATCCACGTTGACGTCGTCAAGATTGACATACCAGGCGCCGAATCTCGGCTTGCCTATCACTTCCGTTTCCCCGATCTTGTAATGACTGTCTTCGCCGCTTGAATCGGCCAAATACGCTACCGGGTTGAACGCTATACCGCCTGCGCCTTCCAGGTTGTTGAACGGCGCTCCGGCCCGGGCCTGTTTCAAAGAAAAAATGACCGCCAATGCCGCCAATACCGCTAATATTCTTAATTGTTTCATCGAAGATCCCCTCTCAATATTAGCGCCTACTCCAGCAGACTGGTCATATACGCAGATTTTTAATTATTATTTTTTGCTGTCTTTTCTCTCCGGCAAACCGGTGAGATCACTCCGCGTTTATATCCCACCCCCTTCCTCTAACTTCCAGATGTCGTCGAAACGTTTTCTCTCCGTGACCTCGATCTGCACTATCTTGGAATCATGCACTTTTACGGTGATCAGACCGTACTCCAAGGCCCTGACTGCCTGGCTTATATCTTTGACGATCGCATCATTGACTATGGACGGCTTACCTTCATTACTCATCGAATATACCCCCTAAAAAAAGCCCACTGTCGGACCAACGTTTAATTCGCGGCAGTGGGCGGTTATTATCGTTGTTTATTTAGGTCATACCGGACAACAAACACCTCCGCGGCTTTCCGCCGAAAGCGGAAGAGTACACATTCGATGGCACTTCTTTTGGTCAAAATACCGTTTCATAGAAAAAATGCGGTTAAATCGCATAACCCGCCGCTCCTATTTTATCTTTTTGTCTCTCAACCAGGTTTTTCAAGCTGACCGACTCCAAGGTATTATAAATAACGTCATTGGTCTCTTTCCAGACATCGCGCATAACGCACATTCCGGCCCTGTTGCATACGGCGGGATTATTCACGCACCCGACCAGGCAGAGATCTCCTTCCAGCACGCTAACTATATCCCGTAAACTGATCTCTTCCGGCGGCCTGGCCAGCAGATAACCGCCGTGCGCCCCGCGCAGGGAATTGACCAACCCCGCGTTCTTTAACAGATCGACCAGATGCCAAAGATATTTTTCCGAAATCTCCTGGCGCTGCGCTATATCTTTTAATAACACGGGATGGTCCTGGGAATTGAGCGCCAGATCCAGCATAAAACGCACTCCATATCTTCCTTTAGTAGATAAATTCATTTTTCTCTCCGGCACAGGTTAACTATCGATTCTATTAAGTCTATAGAGATTGTAACATATAAAGTTGTTTTGTCAAGAAAAAATACAGGTTCTTCATAGGATTGACTTGGGGCAGGGACGTAACTATCTGTTCTAATTATAGTTACACAGCGGTCACTTGGTAATTCCTAACTTCGATCAGACCGGAGAAACTACATAAATATATCTTAGACGGGATTTACCGAGGTTGAAAACATTATGCGCGGTGTGCGCGGGAACATAGACTATACTGAATGAAGCGGCGGTGATTCGTCCGCGGCTGCCGCTGCGCACTGTCGCCTCTCCTTCCAGCACTATCAGCATCTCTTCCCGTTCTCCGGTATTATGTTCGCCGACGTCTTCCCCGGGCCCCAGGACCATCTGGCCGGATTTCATACCGGAAGTCTGCGGCAGCCCTTTAAGCAGGCGCTGAAAACCTTTCTTTTCCTTCAATACGACTTTGAAAGCCTTTGTTTTTACCATAATGCATTGCTTATAACACAAAGACCCGCGGCTGTCAATCCGGGAGGTGCGCTGTTCAGTAAGTTTTTTAGACAGCGCACAGACGGGGTTTCTGCGCCGCGATCAACGGTGGTGTTTTACATCGTGCTGATGCGCGTGAGAGACACCGGCGTCCTTATGCCTGTGCCGGTGGATATGGATCAGATTATGCGACTGCAGAAATTGCTGATCGGACAATACTTCTTCCGGCGGGGCGCTGTGGATGATATTTTTTTCTTCCCCGAAGATATGCACGGTATCGGCGATCTCCTCGACGATATGCAGATCATGGGTGGCCGTGACCAGGGTCGTGCCCGACCGGTTCTCGGCGATAAGGATATCTATGATATCGCGCGTGGTCTGCGGGTCAAGCCCGGCTGTCGGCTCGTCCAAAAGCAGGACTTCCGGCTGTATCGCCAGCACCGAAGCAATGGCCACTTTTTTCTTTTCCCCTATGCTTAATTGATACGGGGAACGGTCAAGCAAAGCGGTAAGTTTCAGTTCGGTCGAGACCTTCTCCAGCCTCTTGGCAACATCGGAACTGCGCACTCTCAACTGCAGCGGTCCGAATATTATGTCTTCTTTGACCGTCGGACAGAACAACTGCGTATCCGGATTCTGGAAGACAAGCCCCACCCGCCTGCGGAAGACCCTGGAGAAGTCGGCGTCATTCAACATCTTCTCATCCAGGTTCCTGCCGAAAGCCTTGACACTGCCCCGGTCGGGAAAAATAAGCGCGTCCAGCATCGCCAGCAGGGTCGACTTTCCTGTGCCGTTGGCCCCGATCACCGCGACCTTGGCCCCCTGTTCGACGGTCAGATCGACCCCGCGCAGGGCCGGGAATTTACCAAGATACGAGTAACACGCCTGTTTTAATTCAAAAAATATGTTCGCCATAGAATAAACAGAAAAATAAAAGCCGCCCCCGCAAGAAATACGATGTCTTTGCCGCCGGCGCGAAGTTCATCGAGGATATGCACTTCCCCGGAGTAACCGCGGGAAAGCATCGCGTCATAGATCTGGTTCTGCATCCGGTACGAACGCTGCCAGAGAGTGGCGATATTCCAGGCCACTATCTTCTGCCCTTTCACGGAAGACAGGACATATCCGCAGCGGCTTTTTATCGCGGTATAGGTATCCTGGATTATGCCGATAAAAAGAAAAATGTAGCGGTAACACATCCCGAGGGTCATCACGAACACCTGCGGCACCCGGAATATCCTTAAAACCTTAAGCAGGGCATAATGCCTGGTCGTCAATGACAGCAGCACGCACAGGGAAACCGAAACCAGCACCCGCGAGAAAAAGATGGCCGCGCCCGCGAGCCCCTGTCTGCTGACCGACAGAGAAAGATTTCCTATCTTAAAAACGGACAGCCTCTCTCCGGGAGTGAGAATACTGAAGATCGAGGGTATGGCGATAAACAAGGCAAAGACCGGGATGAACAACCAGGTCCTCCCCAGAAAAAACGGCAGCCTGATCGAAGAACAAACCGCCAGCAGCAGGCAGATCAGATAAATAGCGGCGATAAACGCTATCTCCCTTGAAAAAAGCACGCATAAAACCAGCAGAAGTATTGCCGCGACTTTAACGCGCGGGTCGCGCGCCTGCAAAAAACCTTTTTTCCCTGCGTATTCATCGGCAAACACCGAGTCTTTTAAGAAAGAAACGGCCCCCATCAGGGAACGTTCTATAAAACGGTTATCTTTCATAAGATTAGCTATAGCGGAATGGTAATATCAGCTTTCGGCCGGGAACGCCGCGGAGTTCACAGGTATTCTTCCTTATCAAGATACGCAGCGTAATCCTTAACGCTATCTTCTAATTCCATAAATTCGTGACGGCACCCGGCTGCCCTTAATTTGCCGGTCACGGCTTCGGTAAAATACTGATACTTGGACCGGATGATCTCCGGCATTTCTACATATTCGATATTGACCGGCTTTCCGGCGGCCGCGAATACCGCGCGCGCCAGATCATTCCAGCTTCTGGCCCTGCCGGTGCCGAGATTAAATATACCGCTTTTCTCCTGTTTTAGGAAGAAAAAATACATCACTTCAACGGCGTCCAGGACATAGACGAAGTCCCTCTTTTGTTCCCCGTCGTTATACGCCGGATTGTATGATCTGAACAGGCGCAGCGGGCGGCCGGCCGCCGCTTCCTTGAAATTCCGGCAGACCAGGCTCATCATCTCCGCCTTATGATATTCATTGGGACCGAAGACATTGAAAAACTTAAATCCCGTGGCTTTCCTGAAATAATTATTGCGCAGCAGCCAGAGATCGAAAAGATGTTTTGAATACCCGTAGATATTAAGCGGCCGAAGATCCTGCAAGTCTTCTTCCCGGTCGCCGTATCCGCGCTCGCCGCTGCCGTAAGTCGCGGCGGACGAGGCATAGATGAATTTCACGCCGTGAGCGAAGGCCCATTCCGCGAGCCGGCAGGAATATTCATAATTGTTCTTCAGGTAGTATCCGGCGTCGGTCAGGATAGTGGAACTGCAGGCGCCGAGATGAATTATCGTTTCCACCCGGCCGAACCTGCCGGATCCGAGCAATCCGGGGAAATCGTCTTTATGAATATAATCCATAAAGCGCCTGCCGCGCAGGTTCTTCCATTTGGCGTCGCCGCCGAGGTCGTCCACGACGACAACGTTATCGATGCCTTCCCCGTTCAGTTTCCGGAGAAAACAGCTGCCGATAAAACCGGCCCCGCCGGTAAGAATGATCGCTTTTTTATTTTTAGCCAATTGCGCGGCGCTTTGTGTTAATGAAACTATTCCACGGAATTAGGAGAATGAATAACGAATGCCCCCGGTCCAGGTCAGTCTTTCTTACTCAACACCCTGCCCAGCAACAATATTACCGTTACGGTAATGAGGATCCCGATAACCGCCGAAGCGATATAGGCAATGCTAAGACCTCCTAATCCGCTCTCTTCCCATCCCTTAAAAACGTAATCCGGCAAAGGGGCGTTCCATAAACCGGAAAGTTTCTCAAACCCCTGCGGAATATACCCGACAAGTTCTTTTAAAGTATCCGGGCCCCATTCTCCCCAGGCATCGCCGGCTTTAAAATATTCCGGAAGCAGAAGACCCAGAGGAGAGAGAATGACCAAAATCCCGATTCCCAGCCAAAGTTTAGAAGTAAGTTTCATTTCTCTACCCCTCCTTTCCGGAAGCGATAAGCGCGGGATCCTGTTTCTGCAGATATTTGACCACCAGGGCCGTGATGAGCGCTTCTACCCAGCCGAAAACCAGCAAATGCTCTCCCAGCATCATCGGTATCGTTACATTCAAGCCGTAAGGACAATACAGCGTCTGGCCGCCGGCCGTCTTATATAATAACGGCTGGATGCCGAACAGCAGCGCCGCCGTGAACGCGGCGATATTTAAAGCCAGATATCCGGCAATGCCTGCGGCAACGACCCTCCTGCCGGAAGCCGCAGAAGACTTCCCGCTGATAAGTTTATACAGGTAATACCCCGCGAAGACCTCGACAAAAGCCATATTGAAACAATTCGCGCCGATGGCGGTTATGCCTCCGTCTCCGAAAAGCAGGGCCTGCACTACCAGAGCGACCGTGACCGCGATACAGGCCGCCCAGGGGCCGAGCAGGATCGCGGCGAGCACCGCGCCCACCGCGTGCCCGGTGGTCCCTCCCGGGATAGGCACGTTGAACATCATTATCACGAAACTGAACGCGGCACTGATCGCCAGCAAGGGCACCTGCCTTGCCTTCAATGTCTTCTTGACCATCCGGGAAGCCAGCGCCCAGATCGGAAGCATTACCGCGTACATCGCTCCGCTCGTGGCGGGTCCGAGATATCCGTCTGGTATATGCATCTACGTCTCCTTATGCTAAATGTTTGTTTGTATCGCCGGACACCGGCACATAATAGCACAATCAATGTAATCGTGCTACTTAAATTTAAAATTTTTTTCTATATCCCGCTGCCGGTAGTGGCGGCGTTCAACGCCAGGTGCTTAACCCCTTTTGTTGAACGCAGCGCATCCGCAAGTTTCTTGATCTCCGCGGCCTTGCCTTTTGCGGCGATCATTTCCAGGCAATTATAATGGTCGAGATGTATATGCTGGGTGGCGATGATCAACCCCTGATAATCATGCTGTATCGAGGTCAAACGGCTCAACAGTTCCCGTTTGTGATGGTCGTAAATAAGCGTGATCGCGCCGGCGACGATCTTATCGTCCGCCCATTCCTGCTCGACCAATTCCCGGCGGATAAGATCCCTGATCGCCTCGGAACGGTTGCCGCATTCCCGCCTCTTTATCAGGGAATCGAAACCGGAAACCAGATCCTTTTCTATAGACACGCCGAATCTTATCAATTCGCTCATTCTTATATCCCGTTACGCTGTAACGTTACTGTTTTATATTATATATAATAATAAACCGCGGATACGCTTATGTCAATTCTTATAAAATAACGGTTCTATGTTCTGGGAAAAACAAATAGAAGCCGTTTTAACCGTCTTTTTGTATCTGGTTTCTCTCTTTAATCGTTTCTTTTAGAACCCGGGATATAAAAACCATTACTCGGTTTTCAGGGGACATAACACATTGTTACATAAGTTTCTGATACTCGAAAATCTAAATTAGATCTTAACACCCGGAACCAGTTTCTTATTTTTAAGTTCCGCCAGCATCGCGTGGTCGGTAACGTCGCAATTCAGCGGGGTCAGGGAGATATAACCGCGCCGCACGGCCTCGCTGTCCGCATCCGCGTCCCTGCTGCCGCCGAAGAATTCCCCGCTTAGCCAGTAATATTCGCGTTGACGCGGGTCTTTCCTTTTCTCGAACCTGTCCTTAAAAAACCGCACGCTTTGTTTGGTGAATTTTACGCCTTTTATCGCTCCCGCCGGGACATTTACATTCAAAAGAACACCCGGAGGCAGAAATCCTCCGGCAAGTATTTTGCGCGCCAGCAGAGAGGCGAATGAGGCCGCTTTCCCGAAATCTGCTCCTGGATCACGGGCCGCCAGGGAAACAGCCAAAGAAGAGATCCCGTACATCGCGCCTTCCCTGGCGGCGGAGACGGTCCCGGAATACAACACGCTGAAACCGGTATTCGGCCCGGGGTTTATGCCGGAAACGACAATGTCCGGAAAACTTTTCAGGACGGCGCGCACCCCGAGTTTCACGCAATCGGCGGGCGTTCCGTTAGTACAGAAACCGTTCACTCCGTCCTTCAGCCTTATCTTTCGTAAACGCAGCGGCTGATGCAGTGTAATGGCGTGGCTGACCGCGCTGCGCTCGTGTTCCGGAGCGACCACGGTGACGTTTCCTAAAGGCAGCAGCGCCTTATAAAGAGCGGCCAATCCCGGGGCGTGGATGCCGTCGTCATTGGTCAATAATATACGTGCCTTTCCTGCGGGAGTCCGGCGTTTATCGTTCTTTACAGGCATTACAGCTCCTGTTCTTCTGCCGCTGGCTTTACTTAAAAAACCGGCCCGGCCGCGCCCCGTTCAGGGCAGCACGGCCGGGCCGGATGCGTTAACTGTCTTGCTTTACTACCGGATGTCCCCCGAATGATACCGAGGGGAACGTCACGCTTTCCAACGATCCCGTATTAATACTCGGGATGCGGCGGCATAGCGGGAACCGGTTTCTCCTTTTCCGGGATCTCGGTGATCAGAGTCTCGGTAGTCAGCATTAACCCGGCTATGCTGGAAGAATTGATGATAGCCAGCCTGACCACTTTTACCGGATCGATAATCCCGGCTTTGATCATATCGGTATATTCTTCGGCTTCGGCGTTGAACCCGAAAGAACCGCTCTGTTCCCTGACCTTCTGGATCACGACAACGCCTTCGACGCCGGCGTTCTCGGATATCTTGCGCATCGGCTCCTCAAGCGCCCTCTTGATGATATTGGCGCCGACCTTCTCGTCTCCCTCAAGTTTCAGGGCTTCGACGCTGGGGATAGTCCGCAGAAGGGCGACTCCGCCTCCGGGAACAATGCCTTCCTCGACCGCGGCGCGGGTGGCGTGCAGCGCATCTTCCACTCTGGCCTTTTTCTCTTTCATTTCGGTCTCGGTTGCCGCTCCGACGTTGATCACGGCCACTCCGCCGGAAAGCTTGGCGAGCCTCTCCTGGAGCTTTTCTTTGTCGTAATCGGAATCGGTTTTTTCCATCTCTTTCTTTATCTGTTCTATCCTGCCTTTGATATCGGCGGTTTTGCCGGCGCCTTCGATTATCGTGGTATTTTCCTTATCCACTTTGACGCGTTTGGCGCGGCCGAGGTCGGTCACGGGAACGTTCTCGAGCTTGATACCGAGATCTTCCATGATCGCTTTTCCTCCGGTCAACACCGCGATATCCTGCAGCATGGCTTTCCGCCTGTCCCCGTAACCCGGGGCCTTGACGGCGCAGATCGAGATAGTGCCGCGGATCTTGTTGACGACGAGGGTGGCGAGCGCTTCGCCGTCGACCTCTTCGGAGATGATCATCAACGGCCTGCCCTGCTGAGCGACTTTCTCAAGCAAAGGTATCAGGTCTTTTACCGCGGATATTTTCTTCTCGTGGATAAGGATAAACGGCTCATCCAGCACGCATTCCATCTTTTCCATATCGGTGGCGAAATAGGGGGAAAGATATCCCTGATCGAACTGCATACCTTCCACCACTTCCAGGGTGGTCTGCATCGATTTCGCTTCTTCTACCGTGATCACGCCGTCCTTGCCGACTTTTTCCATCGCGCTGGCAAGCAGGTTGCCGATCGTCGCGTCGCCGTTGGCGGAAATGGTGGCGATCTGCGCGGTCTCTTTCTGCTCCTTGACCGGTTTGGACATTTTCTTCAATTCTTCCACTACGGCGGCCACGGCTTTATCGATACCTCTTTTCAACCCCATGGGGCTGATGCCGGCGGTAACCGCTTTCAAACCTTCTTTATATATGGCGTAGGTGAGCAATGTCGCGGTCGTAGTGCCGTCTCCGGCGGTGTCGGAGGTCTTCTCCGCCACTTCCTTGACCATCGCCGCGCCCATATTCTCGTAAACATCTTCCAATTCCACTTCCTTGGCCACGGTAACGCCGTCTTTTGTGATCGTCGGCGAACCGAATTTCTTGTCCAGAACGACATTGCGGCCTTTGGGACCGAGCGTTACTACCACGGCATCGGCAAGCTTCTTGACTCCCAGCAGGAGTTTTTGCCTAGCCTCTTCTCCGAAAGAAAGCTGTTTTGCCATCAAAGTACCTCCTTAAAGTAATTTAAGAAAAGTTAGTCCTTTACTATCGCCAGGATATCTTCTTCGCGGACGATCAGGTGATCTTCGCCGTTGACCTTGATCTCCGTGCCTGAATACTTACCGTAAAGCACCTTGTCCCCGGTCTTGACTTCCAGGGCGACCAGCTTGCCTTCATCGGAAAGCTTGCCTTTGCCGACCGAGACCACTTTACCCTCTTGCGGCTTTTCTTTGGCCGTATCGGGAAGAATGATCCCTCCCTTGGTCTTTTCTTCGGCGTCCAAGGGTTTTACAAGTACCCTGTCTCCTAAAGGTATGATTTGCATGTTCCCTCCTTCCTGTTTATTGTTAATTGACTTCCACCGACTCGTTTAAACTCTGTCTCTAACCCGCGCTAACTACGCGTGTTTTATTCCTTTGATTAGAAGAATAAGATCTAATCTCAAACAACTGGCACTCTTTTGCGCAGAGTGCTAAAACCGCGCGAAAAAAAACTGTTTTTTTGCCCTTCCATAAGAGATCGCCGCTCTGTTCTTGAATGGAATTGATGCGGAAAGGTTTTCTCTACCGGCACGCGGCTGCCGAGCCGCTCTCTTGCACCGGGAGTCATTTTATAGCATAAACTTTTTTACCTGTCAAGAGGGTAAACGCCGATTTTTCTTCACCCGCGCCGGCGCTTGCCTTTAGACTTGGTTATTTTATCCTGCACGTACCAGGAGAAATATCCTTTATACTTCTTCTGCAGACCGGGCAGCATCCAGTCCTTGGTAGTGACCCGGCCGCGGCATCCGGGCACACCGCAATTACACTTGAAGGAATAGTTAAAATCGGCGTCGGTCATACAATAATCGTAGGTGATCTCTTCGCCGGCGGCTATATCGCGCATCGCCGCTATCACAAGCTGGCCTTTGATGCCGGAGTTAGGGGCACAGCTATGATTGAAAAAATCGTCGTCTTCCAGCCCGCCTTTTTTACAGGACACCAGGTAAAACTCATCGGCTATTTTCGTGGCGTAATTCTCTATCTCTTTAAAACAGGTCCTGCCCAGCTTATCGAATTCCGCCTGGGTGATAATGGAACCTCCCCAGACCGCGATGATCTCGTCTTTTTTTATCGGTTTAACGGCAAAGACCCCCCGCTGGTCTATACCGGAACGGTTCACTTTGACCTTATCGCTGACATAAGAATGATTAACCATGGACTTTTTCCCGCCTCCTGAATACGACACCTTCTTTTTTTACGCCGGCAATGAGCGCGTCAAAAACCGCCTTGTCCGCGGCAATATCCTCCAGAAAAACCAGCCCCTTGCGCGCAATGGCCCCTTCAAGCAGCATTCTGCCGACGGTAACCGGCACGCTGGCCGTGATCTTCTGCATCGAATTCCATTCCTCGCCGGCGGCCGCAAAGCTTTTCAGCAGCCAGGTGACACTGCCGTCCTGCCGGATTATCTCCACTTCGCCGAGAGTATAGTTATCCTGCCTGGCGCCTTCCAGCATCGCCTTGCTTTCCGCCATGCGCCCGGGAGAAAAAAGGCCGTAATTGTCGGCGAAAAGGAAGAAACCGGCGAAGCCCACAGGCCTGACAACGCGGCAGGTCAGACTGCGCGCTCCGGTCTTGTCCAGGATATTCTCGAAACCGCTGGCGGAGTAATAACTCTCCGCTTCTATGCCGAAATATTTTTCCCGGCGGTAACCGGCGAAAGCGGGAAACTTCTTTTTTCTTCCCCCGATGATCTGGCTGGAAACCAGCCGGTGTTCAAGCACCAGGTCTTCGAAACACCATAGAAAGGGGAAATAATTCTTTTTGGGGGAGAGAGAACCGGCTTTGACGTGGATCTCAAGCACGCGTCCGCCGCCGGAGGTCTCTTTGCCGAGCAGAAAATTGACTATTCCCGGGCAGAAACCGCATCCGGGTATCACCGTTATGCCGCGTTCCAGGATCTCTTTTTCCCTCGCCTGATAGACTTCGGGATCGACATCGGAAACGTCGACAAGATCTTTGCGGTATTTAAGCGCCAGTTCCAGGCAGCGTTCGCCGATCTCTCCGGCCAGGGCACCGGCAAGCAGGTCCGCCTTCCGGAGATCGCGTTCATCGGTAAGAGGAAAAGCAGAGATGTCCCTGCTGCGCTGTTTAAAGAAATGCAGTACCGCGCGGCTTATGCGGCCGTCTCCGGCAACCGCGACATTATATCGCCGCTTCATCTCTTTTTAAGCTGCCAGATCTTGGGCGTGACCAGGCTGGCCAGGTGGATCTCCGGAGAATAATACTTCAACGAGTCCGCCTTGGCGCCCAGCCGCTGCTGCAGCCTGCGTTTCAACACGGGCAGGGTGAGTTTCTCCGGGTCGGCCTTCTTGGAAGCCATCAGGAAGCAATATTCGCATCCGCAGCTGTAGGAAGGCATCGGCAGCCTGACCGGGTTAAGATAAGGGAACATTTTGGCGAGTTTTTCCACCGTCCCCCGGATGATGATGTCGAAATCCAGGAACGGCCCTAATTGAAAGATGGCGATGCCGTCGTCGGTCAGGGCTTCATGCACGCTTTTGTAGAAATCGCCCTGGAACAAAGCCTTCCCCGGCCCGACCGGGTCGGTGGAATCGACGACGATGATATCGAAATGATTTTTGTGCGCTTTGATGAATTTCCTGCCGTCCTGAAAAGCGAGTTTCAGCCTCTTGTCCGTGAAACTCCCCTGGGATACGAAAGGCAGGTATTTCCTGGCCATGCCCACGACTTCCTCGTCTATATCCACCAGGCTCAATTCCTTCAAAGGATGTTTGCGGGCTTCGCGCAGGACCCCGCCGTCGCCGCCGCCGACCACCAATAGTTTCTTCGGGTCCGGATGGGTCATTAAAGGCACGTGCGCGATGATCTCGTGATAAATGAATTCGTCGCTCTGGGAGAACTGGACGATCCCGTCCAAAGCCAGCATCTTGCCGAAACCTCGGCTTTCAAAGATATAGATCTGCTGATATTTAGTTTTCCCGGAAAAAATCTCCCTGTCCACACGGAAGGTGTCTTTTTTGCAGCGTCTTATACCGGGGAAAGCGGCTTCCACAAACCATTTGTCGTTTTTATCGGCGCAGGTCTTCACGTTATATACCTCTTTTCAGGAATTTGATCTTTATTTTTGTGGGTTTAAGCTTACTCTTCAGGTATTCGAGGGCGGCGTAAGGCTGGGTGTTCTCGCCGCAGGTAAAGATATCGAGGGCAATATGATTATGCTCCGGCCAGGTGTGTATGGCGATATGGGATTCCGCCAGGATGACCACGCCCGTAATCCCCTGCACGGGGAATTTATGCACGGAAGCTTTCAATGGCGTGTTATTGGCCGCTTTGGCCGCCTCCCAAAGCAGTTTCTTGACCGCTTTTGGGTTCTCATTCATCTGAGGCGCTTCCAAATCGGCAATTAAATGGACAGTTCTAAAAGTCCCTTGTTTCTTAGAACAGCCTGTCATCTCACCCCCCCCATTTTAAAAGTTTCTCCGCCATTTAAGCGGGTTCAAACCGGTTTTTAGACAAAATTTCGCTTATTTATCTTATTATATATATCTTCAGAAAAATGCAAGTGTTTTTTAAAGAATTTTGCTCAATCGCTCTTTATTTCAAATAAGCCTTGATTATCTTCACTTCCGAAAGGGGCTTGTCCCCGGCGCCGGTGGCGGAATTCTCGATCTTCTGGACCACATCATAACCGGAAACCACCTTGCCGAATATGGTATGGTGCATATTCAGCCAGGGAGTCCTGGCGGTAGTGATAAAGAACTGGCTGCCGTTCGTGCCCGGTCCGGCGTTCGCCATGGCCAGTATCCCCGGGGCGTCGAAAGTAACCGAAGGAGAACATTCATCTTCGAACGGGCTTCCCCAGACGGATTCCCCTCCGCGGCCGGTGCCGGTAGGGTCGCCGCACTGGATCATAAAGTCTTTGATCACGCGGTGAAAGATCACGCCGTTATAATACCCCTTTTCCGCCAGCTTGGTAAAATTCTCGCAGGCCTTGGGAGCGATATCCGGCATCAGTTTTAGTTCGATATTACCCAGATTGGTCTCCAACACGACATTCTTGACGTCCATGGCAAAAGCCCCTCCGCAGATAGCTGCCCCGGTTAATAAAGAAACCGCCGTGAAAATCACCGCCAATATCTTCTTCATTCTACGGCCCTCCAGGATAAAAAGTTCCTCCCTCTCTGTTCAAAAGATATTTTAGTATACAACATTGCCGGGAAATATCAAGATGCGGGCGGGTATTTTCTCTGGATTACGGAAAATGGTTCCGGTATAATACTTTTCTAAAATTATACCGGGTTCTGAAAAAACAAAAACCGGTTTGAGAACCCAAAACCCAGTACCCAGAACCGGTATTTCACTATTATGGACAACAAACACCATCCGCACAAATTCAACGAAGCGCTGAAGATCGCCGACATCCGCCTTTTCATCGCCGCGATCGGCTCTTTTTCCCTGGCCAGCCGCGCTTTGGCGGTAGTCATCGGATTCCAGATCTACAAGATCACGCACGCGCCTCTTGCCCTGGGCTGGCTGGGACTGATCGAAGCCATCCCGGCGATCGGCATCGCTCCTTTCGGCGGGTATGTCGCAGATCATTTCAGCCGCAAAAAGATTCTGATCATCACCCGCACGGCTTCCTTTGTCTGCAGTTTGATAATGTTCGCGCTCTCTTTAGAGAACGGAAAAGAAAGCCTGCCCGGACTTTACGCGGCCATTTTCCTGGCCGGGGTGGCGCGCGGTTTTGCCGACCCCGCGAATACCGCTTTCGAGGCCCAGGTTGTTCCCAAGCGCCTCACCGTCAACGCCTCCTCCTGGATCAGCAGCACCTGGATAGCCTGTTCGGTGGCCGGCCCGGCGGCAATAGGGTTCATCTTCGACGCCTGGGGCGCGGCAGTATCCTACCTGTTGATCAGCGCGGCTTTCTTGCTCTCCGTGTTCTCTACGGCGGCGATCAAGCCTCAAACCCAGCCTATGCCGAAGAAACGGGAAGCATTATTCAAAAGCATCGGCATCGGCTGGCGCTTCGTAATGCGCAGCCAGGTCCTTTTATCCGCGATGGCGCTGGACCTGTTCGCCGTTTTTTTCGGCGGGGCGATCGCGCTGCTGCCGGTTTACGCCGAAGACATCCTGCGCGTGGGCGCCAAAGGCCTGGGGCTGCTGAACGCCGCGCCTTCCTTGGGAGCGATGCTGATCACGCTGGCGGCCACGCACCGCCCGCCGATAGCCCGCGCCGGAAAAAACCTGCTGCTGGCGATCACCGGTTTCGGAATAAGCATCCTGGTTTTCGCTTTCTCGAAGAACTTCTGGCTATCGATGACGGCGCTCTTCTTCAGCGGCGTATTTGACGGAATAAATATGGTCATCCGGCGCTCCATAATCAGGCTGCTTTCTCCGGATGAGTTGCGCGGCAGGATCGCGGCCGTGAACTGGATATTCATCTGCGCTTCCAACGAACTGGGCGCGTTCGAAAGCGGCATGGGCGCGGCGCTGATCGGCACCGTCCCCTGCGTCGCTTTCGGGGGTGTTGCCACCCTGGCCATCGCCGGCATAACCGCCGCCTTCGCCGCTAAACTGCGCGGACTGCGTTTCGACATCCACACTATGGAGCAGCATCCATAAAGATAAAAAGTCCGGTTCTAGGTACTGGGTTCTATGTTCTGGGAAAAATAAAATCCGGTTCGATATTCTTAAAGTAGTTGCTGCTGATTATATCAGCATTGTTTTATAATCTGTTTCTTTTAGAACCCAAAACCCAGCACCCAAAACCCGTTTTGTACAGTTTTTCCAGAACCCAGAACCTAAAACCCAGAACCGGTCCTTCGGCTGTGGACTTCTTTTAAAGTATATTTCCTGATCATGGCGCAGGGATGGTAGGAAAGTTTGGATTTCCGCAATCCGGGGATCCCCAGGTCCTGTTCCATATTCACATAGCGGAACCGTCCGGCTTCATACTTCAGGAATTCCTGCAGCATTACCTGGTATAGACCGGTCATCTCCGGGTCGGCCTTTAAAACGTGGATCACTAAAGTATCCGGATTTAATTCCTGCCCCATGGCAATGGCGCAGATCTTTCCCCCGGACAGGACCGCTCCGGCCGAGAGGCCGAAAGAAGAAAAGTTTTGCACCATCTCGCGCACCGCCTGCCGCTCACTATTCAAACCCTCCACTCCGTCGCAATTACGGATGATGCACCAGGCATCCTCGAATTCCCGGCAAAGCGCGGCATTGCTTTCTTCGATACGCAGGTATTGATAATTATGCTCGTTCTGGAACCGCCGGACCAGGTTCCTTTTGCCGTCGTATTTCCTACCCGGGAAAAGGGTCAAGTCGGAAACATTGTATAAATAATCGGCGCTGTCCGGGTCCGCCTCCGCCGAAAAACGCGGCTCATTCACGAACAACGCTTTTATTTCTTCCGGAACGCGGAAGAAAACCCCGCCGCTATCCGCGAGCACCCGCTCGATAACGGCTTTATGCCCGCCTAAACCGATAGGCGCGAAAAAGCGCCGTCCTTCCGCGCTTTCCGAACGGCAAAGCAACAAACCGTCGCAGTCGCAAATCTGCAGATTATAGGCGGAACGCCAGGAATAAAGATTAGTGAAGGTAAACTCTGATATTTGCGGCGGCTGAAGAGAAAAAGCGGCTTTGAACCTCTCCAGATCGTTCAACTCCAAAGGCCGGAATTCCGGATAAAACGGGATCAACATTACATTCTCCGCAGTAAAAATGGGGTTCTATGTGCTGGGTTCTATGTGCTGGGAAAAATAAAATCCGGTTCGATATTCTTAAAGTAGTTGCTGCTGATTATATCAGCATTGTTTTATAATCTGTTTCTTTTAGAACCCAAAACCCAGCACCCAGAACCCGTTTTTTCAATACGCTATCTATTCCTCACGGCGCCGGACAGCGCCGACACCGCGTAACAGGCGGCGGCGAACAATACGATCGTCGCTCCCGAAGCTGTCCCCCAGTAGTATGAAGCTATTAAGCCGCTGACCCCGGAAAACAGGCTGATGATCACCGCCCACCCCGTGTAAGCGTACATATTGCGCGAGATATTCCTGGCCGCCGCCGCCGGCAGCACCAGCAGTGAATTGATGATCAATATTCCCGCCAGTTTTATAGAAAGTATGACCACCAGCGCCAGAAGCACCGTAAAGCTTGTCTCTACCCAAAAGGTGTTCACCTTACGGCTGCGCGCCAGCGACTGGCTGACGCTCGTGAAGATCATCGCGTTCCCGGCGATGACCCAGTAAAGACCGACGGCAGCGGCTATCGCGAAAAACCAGCCTATTTGCTGCGGGGTAACGGTGAGGATATCGCCGATCAGGTAACTTGTATATTTTACAAATCCCCCCTGTCTGCTTAAAATGACAATACCCAGGGCCACAATAAAGGCGAATAGAACGCCCAGAACGGTATCCATGGAAGCCCTGGTCAGGTTCTTCAACAGGTTGATGCCCACGGAAAGCAATACCGCCAGGATAAGCATCGGCAATACCGGATCATGGAACCCCAGCAACACTCCGACGGCGATCCCGGTAAGCGCGGAATGGCCTAAGACATCCGTAAAAAAGACCATACGGTTGCTGACCACCATCGTTCCCATAAGGGCGAATAATGGAGTAACCAGCAGCACCGCCAGCAGGGCGTTCTTCATAAAAACATAATGCGCCCAGTCGAAGGGAAGCATACTTATCAGTTTATACCAGGCCTCAATGACCGCCATGCGCGTCCTTCCCGTTCGCTATAGAATTCGGCAGGCAGGAGATATTCCACAAGGCCGGGCCGAACGCCTCCAGTAACTTTTCGTTTGAAAGAACGTCTTTAGGATCGCCTTCGGCGATCACGCAGCGATTAAGCAGGACGATCCTGTCCACATAAGAAGAAATGCCCGCCAAGTCGTGCGTTACCAGGACTATCGAGATATCGTGGGTCTGCCGCAAGCCGCGCACGATCCGGTAAAAAAGCGCCAACCCTTTGACATCCACGCCGCTGGCAGGTTCATCCAGGAGCAGCAGATCGGGGGCCGGGGTCATAGCGATGGCCAGCAGCACGCGCTGTAATTCGCCTCCGGAGAGATCGCCGATCTTTCTTTTCAACAGATGTTCTGCGGCGAACACCGCTAATACCTTCCCGGCCTTAACGGACAGATCTTTATTGATCCCCGCCCAAACCGGCCTGCGGCTTATCGCCGAAGCTACCAGATCGGCGACGCTGATCGGCGCTCCTTGATCCAATTGCAGTTTCTGGGGAACATAACCTATTTTAGGGTTTTTGGAAGGACTGCCCCCGACGCGGAAAGTTATTCTCCCCTGGAAAGCGGTCTCTCCCAGGATAGTGCGCAAGAGAGTGGTCTTTCCGGCGCCGTTCGGTCCGACAACCCCGACAACTTCTCCGCAATTCACGTGCAGATTGACCCCGGAAAGTATAGTGTTCCTTCCGGACTTCACCGTCAGGTCCTCTATTTTCGTGCAGCAATGTTCGCAGCTATTACGCAAAGCCGTCACCTCTTGAAAGAATCGTTTACAGATTACTTGCCGAAAGCCTTCTTTAAAACTTCCAGGTTCTTCTCCATGATCTTAATATACGCGTCATCCTCGTCCGGGCCGCTGACAGCCGGATCAAGCACATAAACCTCCAAACCGGTTTCAGCGGCGATAGTCACCGCCGCCGAAGAAGGATATTGCGGCTCGCTGAATAACACGCAGGCATTGTCCCCGGATCTCTTTATCAGATCCACAGTATCGGCCAGTTCTTTAGCGCCCGGTTCGCTGCCGGGCTCCCGTTCCACCACGGCCGCGATCTTCAGGCCGAATTCGGCGGCAAAATACGGGAAGGCTTCATGGAATGTGATAATATTCCTGCCTCTATAAGCCGCGAGCTCGGCGTGCATCTTCTCGCGCAATGCTTCAAGCTTAATCACATAATTATCCGTATTCTTTTCGTAAAGTCCTTTATGCGCGGGGTCGATCTTTACCATGGCCGCGCCCAGGTTCTTCACCTGCGTGATAACAGCGGAAATGCTCACCCAGACATGCGGATTATCCTCTTGCCCGCTTTTTATCAAAGGTATTCCTTCGGACAAATTGACTATGTTCAATTCCGGATGCTGCGCCGTAACGTTTTCCAGAAAAGACTCCATCCCCGCGCCGTTGACGACCAGCGCCCTGGCGCCGGAGAGTTTCTTCATATCCGAGGTGGTAAGCGCGTAATCATGCAGACATCCGGTAAAAGGAGGCGTGAGGTTCTCCACGGAAACGCCCGGCACGTCCTTAACCACGTTCCTGGCCATGATATACATCGGATAAAAAGAAGCGACGATCTTTATCTCTCTTGGCGCGGCAAACGCGCTGTGGACAAACAAACCGGCGCACCCCGCTAACAATACCATTCCTGCGGTAAACCATCTATGTTTAATCATCTATTGGCTCCCCGTTATTCTCTTTCTTTTACTCAATTATCTATTCTCGCATCATTAATATTAAATATCAGGTATGGGGGTTCTAAGCATTTACTTTATACACTATACTCACAACTCTATATAATTTAACATGGTCCCTGAAGTATCTTTTTACGGCCCAGAACCCGTATTTATCGGCATTCCGAACACAATCCTTCGATATGCAACGAATGATGCTGGACCTTACCGTTCAGTTTCTTTTCTATGAATTGGGAGATCTCGCGGAAGTTGCAGAATTCCACTTCCTCCACTTTATTGCATCTTCTGCAGATAAAATGATGGTGGTCTGTCCGCGGCTTCCTGCACAAGCTGTAATAAAGCTGCCGGTTCTGATGTTCGATCTTCACCAGGATCCCCGCGCTTTCCAGCTCTTCCAGGATACGGTAGACCGAAGGCAGTCCCACTTTGAGAGACATTTTCCCGAGCAGCTCTTTTATATCAGAAGGCCCGAGATAACGCTTCTCCTGCAGAAAAAGCCCGATCACCGCTTTTCTGCGGGGGGTTATCTTTAGTTGATTATCTTTTAACGCCGTTAGATAGTCGTTTATGCTCATAGTTATAAATAGAAATGATTTCTATTTATAGCACAGAACGATACCGGCTGTCAATGACGAATAAGAAGGCGGTGTCGTAAAACGGTGAGGATTATTTAAAGCGCGGTTATGCCGGGCGGGAATTTATTCTTTTTTTTGCTGGCGGTTCCAGTAGTCGTCTTCCCAGCGTTTCTTCTCTTCTTCGTGGAGTTTATTTTCCGGGTTAATGATCTTTTTTTCCACCCGGCGGCGCGAGGCTTCATCGCGGCTCTTCTTCTCCGCTTCCTGGTCCTTGGTTTTCTTCGACAACGAAGAAATCGCGAGCGCGGCGATAATTATCATTACGATCCACAAAATAATAGTCATTTCCCCTCTTAGGTTATTCTTGTCTAATAATATTGCTGACGCAACAGTAATTATACTACTTTTTACCGTAAACCCAAATACTATTAATCCAGAATATCCTATTAATATATTCTTTCGAAAGGCATTCGGAACCCCGCGGCGTTCAAAAATAGTCCTCCCCGAACCTTGAGAGAACGCCAAGCTGATGGTAAACTATACTTGTAGGGGGAATTTAAATGCCGGGCCTGCGAGGGGGAGTTATGGATCGAAAAAGCAAAATCCTCATAATCGATGATGAAGAACACCTCGCCGCGTTGGTAAAGCTGAACCTTGAGCATACCGGCAAATATGAAGTCTCCATCGCCAATGACGGAGAAGAAGGATTAAGAAAAGCCAACCAGGAAATCCCCCATCTGATCATTCTCGATCTGATATTGCCGAAGATCACCGGAGAAGAAGTCTGCAAGAAGATCAAGAAAGATGAGGCAACCGAGAATATCCCGATCATAATGGTGACCGCCAAAGCCTCCACAACCGACGCCATTATCGGCAAAGTCATCGGCGCCGACCATTATATGACCAAACCCTTCCAGATGAATGACCTGCTCAAGAACATCGAAGAAGTGCTTAACCGGCAGTAACCACCTCTGTTATATAGCCTTACAGACCTCTTAAACCTTCCGGCCGCAAGCCTATCTCGCCGCCAAGCGCCGACTTCAGGATATCCAACAGCCGTTCTTTATCCTTTGGGAACACCCCTTCCAAAGCCAGATAGTTGGACGCATGATCGGAACGGAAAATAGTCTTCTTCAATTCCAGCCCGCCGATGATCCCGTAAGCTTCCCGCAACAGTTCTTCCGGCCCCAATTCCTCGAACTCGCCAGCCTCAACGTCCTTTGCCAAGGGCGTCCCGGGAATGACCATTAATGAAAGAAAAGAAAGATATCTCGGCTGCATCCTGTTCAAAGCCGCTATCGTGCCCTTGATATGCTGCGCGGAATATCTCCTGCCGCCTAAACCCAGCAGAACGATCACGGAAGACTTTATTCCCGCCTCCTGCGCCTTATGCGCCGCCGCGATCATCTCTTCAACGCTCGACGTTTTACCGCAGCGGTCCAGGATCTCCTGACAACCGCTTTCCAGACCCATATAGATCAGGCTTAACTTATGCTCGTAGAGTTCTTTTAACTCTTGCGCGGTCCTTCGCGTGATATTGTTTCCATTGGCGTAACTGGAAATACGCGCCAGCCGCGGAAACGCCTGTTCCAACTCTTCCAGAATGGGAATAAGCTTAGCGTTGCTCAACATCAGGGCGTCGCCGTCCATCAAAAAAACGCGCCGCGCCTCTTTATACCGTGAAGCGTAGCGCTTGACGTCCGCGCTGATCTCTTTCGGGTCTTTGATACGGAAAGGCTTGTTTTTATAAGCGCCGCAGAAATTGCAGTTGTTTGACGAGCATCCCAAAGTCACCTGTAAAAGCACGCTCTCCGCTTCCGAAGGAGGCCTTATCGCGGGTTCTATGATCGGCATCCGCTTGAGAGTGCTTTGATACCGGCTTCTAGCTGTTCTCTGATCTCCGGGCAGGAAGGCGGCAGGAACTGCAGGGCTTTTTTCAACGCTTCAAGGGCGTCTTTCTTTAAACCGAGGTTGAAATACGCGTCCGCTAAATTCTCGTAAGTGACGGCCCGGCCGGGTTCGATCTCCAGCGCCTTCTCAAACAACGCAACTGCCTGCTTATACTCCCCGAGTTTATTCAACAGCCAGCCTTTATTATGATAAATAGTGGAATAATCCGGTTCGCTTTCGATCCCCCTGTCGAAATAAGACAAAGCCGCGTCGGTGATCCCCAATTCCACCATACACAAAGCCCGGTCATTATAGGCCGCGCCGTCTTTGGGATTAAGCTTAATCGCCGAATCCAGATAGACGATGGCGTCGCTGTAATTCCCTTCCAGGATCTCCCGCTGCGCCTTAAAATACATCTCTTCGGCGGGCATCTCCCTCTCCCGGGAAATACGCAGGCCTTCCCCGACCAATCTCTCGGCTACGGAAGTATCCGCGTAAGTGATCGCCTCGTCAAGCTGATGCCGCAGTTCTGATAAACCTATATTCGCCATAATCTTAAAAACTGGTGCTGGGTGCTCTGAAAACCGGGTACTGGATTTTAAGTTCTAAGAAATAACTGTGGGTTTTTGTGAATACTTAAGGCAGTATACTGCGTTGCGATCCATCACCGGGATTATTCCTTAAATACAGCACAGTTAAGGATATTCCGCGTCAAGAATGTATTCTTACAAGGAACGGGATCAGGCGTTCTTTAGGAACCGTTTAATATCGTTATGGTCTCCGGCAAGAATAAATTCTATCAAATCCCCTTCCCACCTAAAAATAATTCTCGCCTTAAGGCCTTTTCTTATTTCCCAGAAGTCACCCTTAAGGCGTTTTAAACCAATGCCTTTATGAATACCCCTGTCATGAGACAATATATCTATAGCTTTGAGAGCGACTTGCTTTATCTCTTCCTTATCTTTACCGTGAAAACTCTTAACGGATCTGTCAAAAGAAGATTTGAATTCAAATCTCATAGAGATTGTATATATGCTTTGGCTTTTTTAGCACTCTTATACACCTTGCCCTTCGAAGCAGATAACTTTTCTATCTTCGCCCATTCTTGAGCGCTATAAGGCAATTCAGCAGTGATTTTGCAGGGCAACAAAATTATCCCTTCTTTGCTTAAACCAAAGGCTAAAGAAGTGCCGCTTGAGACATGCAGAATCTTTCTTATGCGATTAGGAATAGTAATCTGCCCTTTTGAAGTAACTTTTGCCGTTTCGATAATGGTCATTTTACTTGCCCCTCTCTCATTCCTTACTTTCTTACATTACTACTTTTAATAAAAGTATACCAGGTAAGAATATGCCTGTCAAGTTAATCCGGGTTTTGTGCCTTTAAGCAACACCCTATACGATAATAATTCTGGGTTTTTTGTTCTTCCCAGAACCTAGAACCCAACACCCAGAACCCGTTTCTAATCCTTCCAAAGTATCTTAGCGGGGTTTCTTAAGGGTATCCGGCTGTAGTGGTACTTCGGGTAGCCGAGCATCATCACCGCTCCGGCAGAGGCGCGGGAGGACAATCCCGTGAATTTCCTGACCTCTTCCGACACGTTGATCGCCATATTCACATATCCCGCCCAGCAGGCGCCGAATCCCAAACCGAATGCCGCAAGCTCCAGATATGTCCCCGAGATAGTGCAGGACTGCGGGACCAGTGGATCGTCTTTCAGGCCGTAAGCGATAATCAGGCAGGGAGCGTTACGGCAGATAAGATCTTCATTCTTTTTCCAGGCCTCCGCCAGGCGGTCAAAACGCAGCGACGCCGCCAAGGGGGACTTCGCGTTCAGGAGTTCTTCCATCCATTTGGCGACAAGACCGCCCAACTCATGGACTTTCTCTTTTCCCGCGACCACCGCCCAGTTGACCGGCTGACGGTTGATCCCCGACGGAGCGTAGCGGGCAATATCCAAAAGTTTCTCTATCGATCCCCTCGAGACAGGTTCATCTTTATACGTCCGGACCGAACGGCGCGCTTTGAGGAAAAGTTCCACCTGTTCAGCCCCGGGCAATTTTGAATGATCAAGGAGCAACGCATCCTTAACATCCATCGTGGAGAGCTTAATGGAGCCCGGCGGACAGAACGCAAAACAATGCCCGCAGTTGATGCAGACTTCTTCCCCGCCCGGAACGAATTCCGGCACGCGCTCCGTCTCGTTCATCTTCAGGATATGGATCGGGCATATCTCCACGCACCTTCCGTCGCCCTTGCACGTCTTTTTATCCACTTCAATAGTGATCATATCTACCCTTCTTTCATAGTCCGAGCTTACTTATACACTCTTCTACGCTCTCCGCAAAAGTGACCAGTTCATCGCAATAGGAAATCTTGCGCGCCTTTATTATCTCCTCGTTGAGAACAGGCTCTTTTTTCAAACAGGAAACGGCCGGCTTCCAGAAATCGCCCAGCAGGATCACCGGTTTGTATTCAGAAAGCCCCTTGTTCATATGCTCCAGCACAGCGGATAGTTCCAGCAGCGTACCGGTCCCCCCGGGAAAGACCACGAAGGCGTCGGATTCTTTAAGCATGATCCCGATCCGCTCGAAGAGATTCTTGGCCGTGATCTCCTCGTCGACGAAATCGTTGGCTTTTTTATACAACGCCTTGTCCCAGATATAGCAGGTCACGCCTATGGTCTTGCCGCCAGCCGACTTCGCGCCGCGGGAAATATCCTCCATCGTCCCGCCGAACCCGCCGGAGACCACCGTAATACCATTCCTGGCCAGCATCTCCCCCAGCCGGACGATCTCCGCCTTTTCCTTGCTGCTTAGATCCTTATAACTGCCGAAGATACAGACTTTTTTAAGCATAGACCGATCCTTCAAATACTACTAATAGATTATACCTGTCAAAAGATGAACTTTTTTCACAACTCGTCTTTTTCATGTCTCATCCATCGTGTTTCGTCTCTCATCCCTTATTGCATCGTCCTTAAAACTGTGGACTATGGTCTATGGACCGTGGTCTGCTTTTGTTCTTCCGAGAACCCAAAACCCAGAACCAGTTTCTAATACAGCTTCCTATTCTTTACTGCCGACCAATCGTAGAAAAGCTTCCAGCACTCATCCAAAAGCACACCGCCGGTGATCTTGATCTTCAATTTCCCCATAGAGGCGAGTTTCGCAGCAGGAATATTCAACTCATTGAAACCGATCTTCTTGGCGTCGCTGGTCCTGGTCCCGAAGATTATCGTCTTTATCCTCGCCCAGTGTATCGCGGAAAAACACATCGGGCATGGTTCGGTGGTGGAATAGATCACGCAGCCGGAGAGGTCGTATTTTCCCAATTTTCTGGAGGCCGCTCTTATCGCGTTGATCTCCGCATGACAGGTAGCGTCATTTTTTAAAACCGTATTCCTGCTGACAGCGATCACGCGCCCATTCTTGACGATACAGGCGCCGAACGGCCCGCCGGTCATTGACTTGATATTCTTCCGGGCTTCATTTATGGCAAGTTTCATAAATCCTTCATTCATCCCTATCTCCCGCCTATCGTCCTCCATGTTCACACAGGTGAATACTTACGCAATTCCGATCTGCGCAAAGGCGCCTCATCTTTCGGTATTCGCCAGAGAATCCGGTTTTATAATGAAGCGCTATCCTCGGAATTATCCTCTTGCTGCTTGACAAGTCTCGCAAAACAAGGTATATTTAAAATGTAAGTTTTGGGCGATCACTGCGTAGCGGGGGTCGCCTGTTTTATTTCTTAGGGAATATCACCAAACCATAGCCATTGTATTTTCCGCACTTATGCCTGTGATATTTGGCTTTTATAAGCTCGTAATCTATGTAATGATTTCTTTTATTCAAATATCTCCTGCCTATGGGAGTGATAACAGAATCAATCAACTGTAACCCAGCAATATTCTCTTCTTTTTTCTTGAATTTGAAATCTGAGATCGCTTTAGACACTTCTGTCGGAGTAAGGAATCTCGTCCCCCTTATTTTCAAATCCAAAAATGATAAATTGAGTTGATTGTCAAGTTGCGTATTCCTGCTTTCAGCGATAACTATTCCTTGCTCGTTATTGGAATTCAAGAACATAATAAAACGTTCAAGCACTATCTCTAAAGATAAAAGGTATGGATCCATCGCATTTCTATAATGTTCAAGATGTTTATTCTTATCTACAATACAGGCGATTAAACGAAAATCCGTTTCTTTTATCAAATTATTCAGTCTGCCATAAAACTTTTCCCTAAATGACTTATCTGACATCATTTCGAAACCGTTCTGATTTCTCGTGTAATCGCAAAAATGCAAGATGATATTATCGGTCTTGAACAGTTCTTTCTTCATTTTGGCCAACCCTGGGACTAGAACATTATTTAGGCAAGAAGAATCCATTATACATCCGGCTAATACAAAAACTGGATAAAGTGGATCGACTTTTATTAAATCATGATCGCCAGACTCGTCTAAAAATAATGTTTTCATAATTCTATTAATTAAGCTCTACTGAATATTCCTTCAAGGAGATTATTCAATCAAAACAATCCCGTAATAATTCCCTTTGCAGTTCGCAGAAGAAACTACCTTTATCGGATAACCGTTGGCGCGCACAGTGGAATAAACGTCGATACCGCAGGCTTCCATTGACGGCCGGGTCTTCTCCGGATGGCGGCAGAACTTCGCGCACTTGGCGCAAAGCTGGCACGGCCCGGCAGCCATCCCGAAGGCCTTATAATAACCGTCCAGGAATATCTCCCGCTCCAAAGCCGGGATCAAAGCGTGGATATCCGTGTATTCGTCTCCGTGCACCAGCAGGGCTTTCTTGTAAGAAGCCAGCACCCGCCGTGTCACCTCCGCTGTAGGCGAATACGGAGGGCAAGTCAGGCTCTGGCCGTAACCGTCACAGCCGAACTGACACTTCAGCCTCACCCAATCGGCGACCACGATACTCGAAGGCGAAATGACCTTCGCCTCCCGAGCGCCCATCTCAACAGCTTTTTTTATGTATCTAATATATACCGACATGCAAAACCTCCGAGTTACATTCCATATCCGTATCCCATTGTCCAGGGTTGTTCACAATATATTCGCGGATACGGTTTAACGAAGATTCATCGCGGATGATATGATCATAAAATGATTTTTGCCAATGGAATTTGTCCCCGGATTTCATCGTTTCATTTATGCGCCGCGATGAAAATGTCTTTAACGCGCGAATAATTTCCGACAATCCATGATTTTTTGTAGGGAACGGTTTCAAACCGTTCCCTATGTTGTCAATCACAACGATACCATGAATATGATTCGGCATCACAATAAATTCATCCAATTCGATATTCCGATAATGATTCGGCAAATCATCCCAACACGCCGATACAATACGGCCGTTTTCATTTAATTCCATAACGCCGTTTTCTATGCTGCCAAACCATTCCCGTCTGCCCTGCGTGCAAACGGTAATGAAATAACACCCGTCCTGCGAATAATCGTAATTCTTTAAACGATTCGCTTTGCGCTTATTCATAATTACCGGAACGGTTATAAACCGTTCCCTACGGGTTCATTTTTTCTGAAATTTATATTTAATAAACAAAACTAAACCGACGACAAGGATCAAAAGCGTAACGCTGTTGGCTAAAATAAGAGCGGGGTTTCTCAAATGGATCCCATAAACCAACCAGAGGAAAATCCCGGCCATGAACTGCACGATAGTCACAATGCTTATATCATTCACCGACTTGGTGCGATATATCTTGATCACCTGCGGCAGAAAACCGAACATCGTCAAACACGCCGCCAGTAAACCTATAATCTCCCAGAACATGATTTGCCTCCTTTAAAAGATCGGTTCTCGATGCTCGGTTCTCGGAAAAACCCGATGACCGATAGACGAGACACGAAAGACGAAATAATTCTTACTAGAATCGAGAATCTGTTTATACTTCGCCCTATTAACTAGATACAATCTCTGTGGATAATCTCGGAATTAATCTGCAATTGCTATTAATACAGTGGGTTATTAACAACGTCCTAAGAATTATTTTAAAGTAAGTTACCAATAATGTCTTATTACTTCACTTTAGAAGAATACTTCCCCAATTAGTGTTTACACTAGTTTAGTATACCCGATCAAATATTGTACCGCAAATTATTTCACATTTTTATTAGGAGACAACATACTTAGTCTCGAATTATAGACCGGAATTCCCTACTCAAATAGATAAGAAAAACAGGACGACTATACCAAAGGGTAGAAATTAATATATCAAGAATATGAAACTACTAATATTGATATGTTGACGAACGGTGTATTTTTGGTATATATATGTATGGATATAATACTTTTTATTTAGGAAAAGGGCTTTAGTATTTTCGTAAAAAGATGTCATGCTTATAAAGTCTCTGCTATCACGCCTATTAGATAGACAAATTAATACTCATTGGAACATGGGCACTTTAAAGAAATTCAATGGTTTTTATGAAAGTTTAGTAAGAGATATCGCGAGTCATGCGGGACCCCATAAAAAACTAAATCAATACTGCCCCATATTCTTCCAACTCCTTTGTAGAATCATCAACGATAAAGTAACAGATTGGAACACAAAGCTAATGATAGACGCAGCATTAGCCTACTTCGTACTCCCAGATGATATCATTCCTGATAAAGAGGAAGCTGGGTATGTCGATGACTTATTTATTGTTACTTACGTTCTAAAAGAAATAAAAGAAAAGGTTTCACCAGAATTAATAATAAATAACTGGGACGGCGAAAAGGACATTCTTTCTTTAATTGACCAGGTTTACGAAGAATCCAGTAAAATTGTTGCTCAATACAGTCTCGATATTATCCGCAAAGTTGGATTGCATAAATATCAATCCCTCAATCTTGCAGAATACTCTGGAACCTATCCTCAAAGACTCGCAAAACTCGGAAATGAAAAAAGAGAGCTGTTGGCTTTACTATCCTATCTAATGAAACAGCTATACAAAATAGATATCAGGGGATCAAAAGTTGAGAACATCAAAGATCTTCTCAAAGCATACGGGGATTATGATGAAATTTGCCGCCTCATTGAGCTATCAAAGATGAACCACGAATATATACCCATGAATAAAAAAGTTTGTGGAAAGAAAACAGATCAACCACAAGATGCTATAGATGCAAGGCTCAAAGCGGCAAGAATACGAGCACTTCTTGAGGAAAACTCGGAAGAATAAACAAAAATGCCATTTAAAAATCTAAAACTAAAACACTCATACAATTCAGAGAAAAATGACATCCTTAACGAATTCTACATCCCAGTCTTATCAGAAGCTATCGACTACAAAAGAGTCGCGGGATACTTCTCTTCCTCTTCATTCTATTTAGCTGCCAGAGGCATATCGAAATTCATTGCAAATGGCGGCCACATGCAGCTTATAATTAATATCCAACTATCCGCAGACGACTACGAACAAATCCAAAAGAGTATTAAAACACCCGAAGAAATAATTGAAAACGTAATCTTAGAAGATATTCAACAAATCCAAGATGCCTGTATAAAAGATCATGTGACAGTTTTAGGCTGGATGATAGCAAATGGTTATTTAGAAATTAAAGTCGGATACATTAAAGCGCCGATAACCGCTCATGACATCCTCCACCAAAAAGTTGGAATACTAAAAGATCAAAATGGCGACATAATAACCTTCAGCGGGTCAAATAATGAAAGCGCCTCTGGATGGTTACTAAACTCAGAGAAATTTAAAGTCTTCTGTGGCTGGGAATCAGGGACTAACGAATATATCCAACAAGACGCTGAAGACTTTCTATGCCTTTGGAATAACACCTCTTCCAAAACCGCTGTTATTCCATTCCCTGAGGCAGTGAGACAAAACCTCATAACAATCGCCCCCAAGAATCAATCAGAGCTGAAAGCAATACTTAAAGAAATCGAGAAACGACAAGAAACAACGAGCCCGAACAAGATTACCTTGCGGGAATACCAGAAAAATGCAATCCAAGAATGGTTTGCTAATAACTGCAAAGGCCTTTTTGAAATGGCAACAGGGACAGGGAAAACCTACACTGCTATTGGCGCCCTTAAAGAACTTTTGATTAAAGAGAAAATCTTAGTAACAGTAATAAGCTGCCCATTCCTTCATCTTATCCCCCAGTGGGAAAAAAGCCTTATAATCTCAGGAGTAAATCTTCCTAAAATATACGCAAGCAGTAAAGATCCTAAATGGAGAGAAAAACTCCAAGACAAGCTACTTGATATAAAACTTAAGCGCTTAAAGCAACTTGTTGTTTTTACGACCCACGACACAATATCATCAGATGATTTCAACGCAATTATTCAAGAAACATCTGCCCCTCTCCTGATAATCGGAGATGAAGTACACGGAATGGGATCAACAAACAGGCTTGACGGATTACTCCCAGCATACAAATTTAGACTTGGCTTAAGCGCAACACCAGATAGATACTTTGACGATAAAGGCACCCAAGAATTAATAAAATATTTCAATAAAACGGTTGCCACATTCGATCTTCACAGAGCAATAAACGAGATAGATCCTTCAACAGGACAGACTTATCTATCACCTTATAAGTATCATCCTATATTTGTAGACCTCAATATCGACGAATTCGATAAATACGTAAAGCTAACTAATGAAATAGCCCGCGTGTATGCAAAAAAGGGCAAAACAAGACAAGACGAAGTTTTCTTGGAGTTTAAACTAAGAGAAAGAGCCGATATTATTAAGAATGCAGAGAGTAAATACTCAGCCTTTTCTAAACTGTTGAAGGAATTAAAAGGAAAATCCCAGATCAAGCATACTCTTGTTTACTGTTCTCCTCAACAAATACGAGAAGTTCAAGAAATCATACGAGATGAAAAAAAGATTGTCCAACATAAATTTACTAGTGACGAAGACGCTATTAAAAAATATAGCAAATATGCCGGCTTAACGGAACGGGAATATCTACTACACAACTTCGATGATGGAGTGTATGATGTATTAGTGGCGATTAAGTGCCTTGATGAAGGCGTAGATGTCCCTTCTACGCGCACAGCCATCCTGATGTGTAGCACTGGCAACCCAAAAGAATATATACAAAGACGTGGTAGAGTATTGAGAAGATTCCCTGATAAAGAAAAAGCCGTGATTTACGACTTTATTATAATACCGGATCTTGGGAGCCACAACATGCTAAATGAATACGAAAATAAGATTGTGCAATCACAGTTCCAACGAATCGATGAATTCGTAAACGATTCACTTAATAGCTCGGAAATTTCAAGAGAACTATTCAAAATAAAGCTGAAATATAAGGTAATTGGAGGCACAAAAAATGTCAGATAGCTCTGAAATAAATAAACTCATTATCGAAACAGTAGAAACTTGCTGCGACAAAAAAACTGTTAGATCTCTAATTGAAGAGGCCCTACAGTATGAATTAGACATTTGGAACCGACACATCCTCCCCTCTACAATCAAAGATGAGTACGACAGAATGGTAGAGAGAGTTATCAAGGAGGATAAAACATGAGATTCACAATATCTTCTATTGAAATAGAGAATTTCAGACAATACAAAGATACCCAGACCATAGATTTTCCATTTGACCGAAAAAGAAATGTAGCAATAATCATCGGTAAGAATGGCGCAGGAAAAACTAACCTTCTGAACGCGTTAACATGGTGCTTCTATGGCTTTGAAACACATACAGATTATGAAGAAAATGAGAAAATGCCAATAATCAACACAAGCGCTCTATCCGCTCTAAAACCAAACGAAAAAACTGCCGCAGAAGTAACAGTTTTTCTTGATACAGATGTTGGAGGATGGTGCATAAGAAGAACTATAAGCGGCGGGAAAAAAGCAAACGGCGAAGTCTTTATCGACCCTAAAACAAAACTATCTGTCACCCACCCTCTTGGCGGCCAAGATAAAGTCGAAACAGGTGATGATACCGAAGTTCTTATCAATAACCTGCTCCCAAATGACCTTAAGCAATTCTTCTTCATGGATGGAGAAAGACTACGAGAATTCTTCAATAAAGATATCGCACAAAACATTGGCGAATCAATTGAAAAAGTATCCCAACTCGGATTAATGTATAAAGCCGCTGAACATTTCGAATCGCTCGAAAAAGAGCTTAGAAAAAATGTCAAAGAAAGCACTCCAAAACTTGATGAAATCAACCAAGAGATCCAAGATCTAACCAATAGGATGGAATCCTTAAAAGATTCTATAAACAAGAACCGCGACGAAACAAAGAAAAATCATCAAGAATTGAAAGATGTTAAAGATTTCTTGAAAAATTGTGGCATTGAACAGGTTGAACTCCTTGAGAATGAAAGACAGTCTATCGAAGATGCAATAAAAAACCTTGGGGCAAGACACCACGCAAAAGTACAAGAAAGAAATAGATATCTCGTGCAAATCGCTCCTTTTATCTATCTCAAACAGCCAATCGAACAATCTTTGAGTCTAATGCAAGCAAAAATGGCTAAAGGAGATCTCCCACCCAAGATAAAAGAAACGCTGGTTCTTGAGTTGATTGAAAAAGGGAAATGTATCTGTGGATCTAAGGTTGAAGGAGAAACCAAAAAGACGCTTGAAGAATACAGCAAAACTCTTGGACTATCAGAAATAGGCGAGGTCGCAATTGTCGGTAAAACAAAATATAAAGACATCTTTGCAGACATCAGCCTTTTCACCCAGAAAATGGATATCTTTCATCAAGAGATTCAATCTTTTGAGGATGAGCTTGAGAAAGATCGGCGCAGATTAGAGCAAATCACTGACGAGCTCAAAAAAGGTGAAGACAAAGAAAAAATTATCAATTACGAAAAAAGAAGAGACGAACTGAACAGATTTATCGGGAAACTTGAACAGCAGGTCAAGATGGATTCCGGTGAACTTGAAGAAGCCAGAAAGATCCTCGAAGAAAAAAGAACAGAATATGATAAAGAACTGGGATCGTCAGAAAAAAACAAAAAACTCAAAGTAAAACTTGAGCTTGTCCAACAAACTCTTAGAACGCTTGCCAATACAGAAATAGCTATTAAGGAAAACTTGAGAAAACAGATCCAAGATAACACCGAGAGCAACTTTATGCGCCTAATAAGAAAAAAGGGCGCCTTTACAGGAGTCATAATTAACGAAAAATATGAAGTTACCGTTAAACACGTCTCGGGATATAACGTCATTGACCATTTATCTGCTGGCGAATACATGATACTTGGACTTTCATTTATGAGTGCCCTAATGAACATTTCAGGTTTTAAAGCGCCAGTTATTATCGATACTCCTCTCGGTAGAATTGATGACGAACATAGGGACAAAATAACAACAGAGCTGCCCGTGTTCTTGGAAGGCACACAACTCATTCTTTTTGTAACCCCGACAGAGTACGATGAAAAAGTGAGAACAAATTTAAGCACATTTATACAAAAAGGAAATTGCTACAAGATAGACGAAAATACTAATCAGAACGAATCAAAGGTGGTAAAAAATGTCTGAAGAACACCGCAACGAACCAAGAGAAGTCGGTTACAATAAAGATTTTAAAGACGATGTCTACAAGGCATGGACTAATAAAGAATCAAACTCAATCTTTGCTGGGCTTACTCAAGCAGACATTTTCTTCTTTGCAATGGCAGTAGGTTTCAATAGGGATAAGAAAGATGAAGTGAAAAATAAAGCAAACGATGTCCCCGTGTCTGTTTTTACAGAAGCCAAAAAATGGGGAATCCTTGCGACATCAATATCTCAGGCTAGCGATCTACTTGTACTTAAAGATGAAAAGCCTATCTATGCTGAAGCAGAAAAATACGCTGAAGAAGGGATTAAAATCATTAAATCCCATGCGGAAAAACAAGGTCTCTCCTATCCGAAGTATTTAGAAGCGGAATTACGAGAGATATTGGAGAAAGATTAAGAGGATTAAGAATGGCAATTGAACCGCGATATATATCCATCACTAGACTCTTCCAGTCCCCGTATACTTTTCGTGTACCAAAGTACCAAAGAAATTATTCTTGGAGCGAAGAGCAAATCGACGATTTTCTTGATGATCTTCAAAAATGTTATGTTGCCGCACGCACAAATATTAGAAGACATCATTTTTTTGGTGGAGTTGTAAGCATAGCAAAAACAGTAACTGGATCTTCCCGATCAGAGTGCGAAATTGTAGACGGGCAACAACGCCTCGCTACATTCGCTATCCTCATGTCTCGAGTTATTACTATATGCGAAGGCTTACTCAGAGAAGCTGAAGCAATCAACGATCAGACCAATATGGATTTAGCAACACACCGGATAAATCGATTAAAAAATATTTTCTTAAAACTTGATGACGAAGTAAACATGCAGCCCGTGTCACTCGATAAACTTGAACTATCTGCCCCTGATAACCAATTTTTCAAAGATTTAATACATAACATTGCGCCCATTCCAAATCCCAGCCGGGAATCACAATTACGACTAAAAGATGCTTTCTCTACGATAGAAACCAAATTGCGAGAAATAGTCGGAACTGGTGCTACAATTAGGGATAAGTTGGAAATCTTAAAGCAGATTGAAGACGTTATTACTGAAGATTTTACAATTATATATATCAGCACTGACACAAAAAGCGAAGCATACCGTCTATTCCAAGTACTAAACAATCGCGGAATGTCCCTAACAGAAGGCGACCTACTAAGAGCAAGAACTTTGGAACTACTAGACTCCCCTCCATATGCCACGTTACAAAGCTCTGCTGAAGAAACGTGGAATAAGATCTTATGCGACCCACCTCAAGCAACCGAAGCATTTTTTAGATCGTATTACGCTTCTGTGAGAGGGAAAAGACCTTCTGAATCAGGTTTGTTTGATGAATTCTTAGATGCAATGTTCTCAGAACATCGTAATCAAACAATTAGTCCAGCAGACGCTGCAAATATTGTACAGACAATTAAACATATTGAAGAAGAAGTAATTACTTATAGAGATTTGATCGAGGGGGAATGGCCATATCTAGCTCCTGATCTTCAAATCTCAGTATGGGATAAAGATAGATTAAGTTTATTAATTAGAGAATTAAAGCATACCAATTGCCTACCATTGCTATTAGCGGCTGCAAAATTGCCCCAAGACGGATTCTCCCAAATTGTACAACTAGTCGAGCGTTTTGTCTTTCGTTACAAGATAATATGCAATGTCCATGTTACTCCCTTAACAAACCTATATCACAAACATGCCGTTTTAATTCGCCAAAATCCCCAAGGCTATTCGATAAACTCCTTAATAACTGACTTTCAGGGTCTTCAACCTAAAGCACCGGATGAATTATTTGAGACTCAATTCAACCAATTGTCCTATAGCCGATCGCGAGGAAATAAAGAAATTAAATACTTACTGACTACCATCGAACATTATCTTAGATGGTTCGAAGACGGAGCGACTGGGACACCCCTGTGTCTTAACAAATCTATCGTGTTTGATTTTGGGCATACAACAATAGAGCATGTATACCCGCAAAACGCTCCCGCAGCAAACAGAAATGCTGCAATAGAAAGATTAAAACAAACAATAGGGAATTTGACTTTTCTAGGAAAAGACGACAATGAACTAGCAGATGCTGCGGATTTCAACACAAAAAAGCCTGTTTTGGCGGCGTCTTCGGTTCTTATGAATAAAAAGATAGCGTCTACTGCCAATTGGACGCAACGAGAAGTTCAAGACCGACAAACTCTTTTACTCGATATTGCGAAAAAAATCTTTAAAATTTAATTGCTTAAGAGAAGAATTTTTTAAATGCACCTGCCTTAAGAATGAGTAGATATCCATTTCTTTATATTCCGACATATCTTCTGCTTTTTCTAATCGCACCTCTCTAACATAGATATAAACAAGCATTTGTATCGACATCAGCAGCAGTATAGAACATAAATTAATTAATTTGGGGTATTCATGTTCTTCTGGCACAATATAATCACCATCGTTATCATCTTCTTGGGGTACTGGCATAGCAAGAGATCCATGTGCAAATTTATTTCTAATCTTGTATATAATACCTAGGGCTTCCCCCTGCGACAGCACATCTTTTGTATCCATGTTGTCAAAGCTACTATGAAAATATGGACTTTCTTTTAAAGTATGAATTAATGCGTCGAGAGATTCCTTATATAGCGGGAAAACATCCTTTCTGTCAAAATTTTCATTTAAATACTTGCGCGCACCGGCAATTTTCCCTGGAGACGCTTCATCACGCGACAGCTCTACTGAATCAATAAAACACTCTAATCCGCTCCAAATGAAGTTAAAAATCACAAGCTCTTGTATAAACTTCGGGAGGATCTTATTCCTTGCCTCATTCCAATCATAGGCCATACCACAATACGGGAAGGAATCTTCATAGGCGGGAAGATCATGCTTGACGTTAACTATTCCTCCGGCTAAAAACAACCAATCGCTTACTCCACCCAACTCTATCAATTCTACGGAAGCCCAACCTAAAAAATCTGCTAGCTCTAAACAAATTTGCTTTGCCGGTTTTAAATTATTTCCATCTCCCAAGCTCATATTACCTCTATAAGCTAACTATTTAAAAATTTTATAGGTTCTTAATTTTTAATGCTGCCTTTGTTACTACGTCTATCGTCTTTTCTATCTCTTCTTCGGTCGTAAACCTTCCAAGCCCGAATCTAACTGAAGAATATGCCCTATCTTCACCATACCCTAAAGCAAAGATCACATGAGACGGTTTAACGTCGTTTGTTGTACATGCAGACCCAGCAGAAATAGCGACATAATCCTTTACCTCATTAATTAAGGCTTTAGCGTCTATTCCTTCAAAATAAAGATTCAAATTGTGACTTAATTTGTGCTTCGCATCTCCGTTAATTTCAACTTTAACTTTAGAATTGATTCCTTTGTAAAGCCTCTCAGCAAGCGTCTTCAACCTTTTGCTTTCTTCATCCATCTCTTGCTTTGCAATTGCTGCCGCTTTTCCTAACCCCACAATTCCAGGGGTATTCAAAGTCCCTGATCTCATACCTTTTTCGTGACCGCCACCATAAAACAAAGGAGTTAACTTAACCTGAGGATCTTTTCGACGAACATAAAGCACACCTATACCTTTAGGGCCATAAATCTTATGCCCGGAGATTGACATCAAATCGATTTTCATTTCATTAACGTCTAATGGAATGTGACCGAAAGCTTGGGCAGCATCTGAATGAAAGAAAATATTGTGCAACCGTGCAATCTTTCCGATCTTAGCCAACGGCGCCACAACCCCGATTTCATTATTTGCCGCCATTACCGAAATTAATATGGTCTGGGGGGTTATCTGTCCTTCAAGTTCATCTAGGTCGATCGCACCAGAGGAATTAACTTTCAAATAAGAAACCTTATATCCTAATTTCTCAAGTCTGTGACAAGTATCTAATACGGCTTTATGCTCAGTTACGCACGTTATTATACGATTTCCTTTATCGTTATATTGCTGTGCTACGCCCATAATGGCAAGATTATCTGATTCAGTGGCTCCACTAGTAAAAATTATCTCATCAACGTCTGCATTAATTAATGCAGCTACTTGGTTTCTTGCTATATTTACTGCTTCTAAAGCTTCATTACCATAGGAATGGTCTATACTGGATGGATTGCCAAACTTTTCTCTAAAAAACGGTTCCATCTCATCAAATATCCTTGAATCTAAAGGAGTTGTTGCATGATGGTCTAAGTAGATTGGTTTTTTCATTTTAGCAAGTTGGTTAGGTCTGATAGATCTTTTAATCTACTATGAATGGCTAAAATACCATTATTAAGATGCGCTTTAAAATATTTCGTAAAATTTTCCTCTGGATTAACGCCATCCGAAACACATCTTTCCTTGATTAACGCAACAAAATAAGGATCATATTCTCCGGTAAGGGTAAATCTATTAAATTCCTGCCCATATTCATCCGGCTCAACCAGATTAGATATCTTTTGATTATTTAACGAATAGCTCAGTGCAATTCTACAAAGCAAATTAGGCGTTAATCCAGTGCGCCCCTTTAAAGCCCGCAATCTTATTGTCGCATCATTACTGATCTTTATTCTGTTAAATTCTGTCATTTATATTCACTCCCAAAAATAACCATTAACGATTTTCGTCTCCCCATCTTTATACTCAAGATTAAAAGTCCTAACAGTGTGCGGTCTCAAAACAGACAAAAACTGTTTATCAATCTCAGTATCGGTTGACAATATAATAAGCTGGTGGCTTGATTCTGGGAAGAAATTATGAACCAACTTATGCCGATGGTCTGAATCTAATCTTCCAAGAGGAGTATCAATTATGAACGGAATAGGACGCCCCGAGATTTTAGTTAATGTCCACAAAACCGCAATCGCATAGATTTGCTTCTCGCCAGCAGACAACTGAGACTTAGGGACTGCCTTCCCGCCTGCTTTGTAGAGCGTAATAGAATAATCCTGAGTATCTACTTCTATCCTCTCAAAAATGCTCTTTTTTCTTGCAATCTGGTTATACGACTTGATAAACTCGTCAGAAAATTCCTTAATTTTTTGCTGCTCTAACCTCGCATGGTAACTCTGCAACGCAAACTGAACCTTAGATATTAATTTTAACCGTCCAGACAAATCATTCTTGGTATGAAGTTCATCTATTAGCTTCCGCTGAGCTCTTTGCACTTTCTCATAGCTAGAGTTAGTAGCCTCAATCTCTTCATCCTTAATCCGTATCTGTTCCTGAATAGCACCTAACTGACTATGAAGAGAATTATTATTTATTAAATGATCACTAAGAGCACCTTCTATCGGCACGAAATTAAGCTCACGCTCTATATTTAACCTTTTGCGTGCGAGCTCTTCATTCCGCTTGCACAATTCATAAAGCCTTTTGGGTGCTTCTGTTGTTGACTCCTCAATAAAACTAAGTAATTTTGTATGTTCCGCGTCTGACAAATTGTGAATTGATTTCATACCAAGCTTTTGCGTACTAGAATTCTCACCTATAATGGAAATGATTTTCCCCGCAATCTTGCTAATATCATGATCATCCAACTTGGCGTTTCCCCAGAATTCTTTTCTGCGGAGTTCAGTATTCAATCTTTTAATTTTAGCCTGCATTTTACTTCTAACTATAAGATCATTCCTCTGCATTCTTTCTGAGATAAGACTCTTTTTCAGTTTAAGACTTAACTCGCGTGCAAAAATAAAAGGCAGGATGTCTGCGCAAAAATCCCTTAGCTGGTTTTCAATAAGAACAATTTCCGCGTCTATGACTTTGTTCTCCTCTTTCAAGCCAGACCGCTTCTCAGAAAAAATGCCTCCTTCGCGCATAATCAAATGTTCCTGTCTCTCAATATCAGCATTTAACTTATCAATCTTAGTCTGAAGCTGTGCCCTTTCTTGTCGCAGGCCGTCAAGTTTCTCTTGAAAATCAATTGTTTCATTTTCTAATGCCCCTATTTTGTCCTTAAGGTCTTTCGCATTTTCCTTTTTTAGCTGTTTAAGAGCATATATTTCCAAATCTGACTTTAACTTCTCCACAAGATCGACGCCAAGCAGCGATTTGAACGAATCAGCTAATTGCTTATTATCTTTGGTATCCTCGGCAAGAATCTGGATTTTTTCCCCGTCAAAGAAAAACAACTGTGATAATCCGGGGGGAATCATATCATTTATGAAATCTTGCCACTGCACAGAATCCACCTCATCCAGATCACTGCCATTCCGCTTCACAACGAAGTGTTCCTGTAGCCCTTTTCCATTATTTTCCCAATATCTCCTGAGATAATAATTATCAACTCGCCCAAGGTTTGTATGTTGAAACTCCATACTTAACCCTGCGGAATACGGCTGTTCTTTAAGTTCCGGGTTATGATGAATCTTTTCAATAAGGTACTTTTCGTATTCCTCCCGACTGAAACGATTGTCAAGAGACCTTTGCCCATAAAGACAAAGTTTTATCGCTTCGAAAAAAGTGGTCTTCCCATTTCCATTCTTTCCCCCAATCAGAATAATCTTCTTATCCTTCTGCGGGCTTAGATCTATCTCCTGCTGACCTGCGAATAATCCAAAGTTTTCCAAACCTAGCTTTTTGATTATCATCTACGTTCCTCTATTACAAGCTATTCTTGCCATTCACAATATCATCTTCTGAGCGCCAATCCTGCTTCAGTACAGCATCAATCTTTGTGTAAACTGATGACCGTCTTGTCATGCCCTGCATCTGTCTTTCCACATCAAGCAATTTCCCTACCAGCGGCGCTGAAATATTATGTTCTTTACAAATCTCGTTAAGCAACTTATTCTCTGCCATTGAGAAAAAACCAGTATCATCTTGCAACCAATCCAAGTTTTTACCCATTACTTCACGATATATCTTTGGAACTGAGTCTTCCCAATCGCCTCGCTCGGTCATCCATATCTTTCGGATGGCATGAATTTCTTCTGGCAGGATAACCTTGAAAGTTGTTCCAGGTTTCTCTTTCTCAATAAATTTTTGGGCTTCGAGCAACTTTCTAAATAGATCCTTACAAAAAGAGAGTTTGTACGGCCCCCTAGCTATTTCCCCGCTTCCGTCATTTTTAAACCTTACTTGACCATTTCTTCCTTTAATTTCCCTAAATTCGGCTTTCTTTCCAGGGTCAGTGGTCATGTGTAAATAGTCTCTTATTTCGAGCAATGGCTTAAGCCAACGTTCCCCATATTCAACTAATGTTTCCATGGATTTATCTTTAGCGACAACTGTACATATCCAGCAACCAAACCTACTGCCACCACACGCAGGTGTAGTCTTATCAACAACCAGTGGGCATTCCCCTGCATTCTTGCTAGTGTAAAGTGTCAAAAGCTCACGATTACTTGCACCCCAAGGTGACTTCTTCTGTAAAAGATATGTCCAAACATCATCAACAGAAAAATTTTCTATAGGAGTATAAACGAAAGCTTGAGGGAATCTAGAATGACGAGAAAGTAAAGAATCTTTTATTTTATAAAGGCTCATTACTTGTGCACGAGTAGTGCTTTCTTCTTTTCTTACTCCCAAAATTAGCACTACTTCACCGAATTCGCTTACCCTATCCAGAATAAACTTATCGGCGGGTTTTATCTTCATTCTATCAGTACACCATCTAAACATTGTCTTAGGAGCGGGATAGCCCTTGCCTAATAAAAGAGCCCAAAATGTATCATTAATAACTGGTTTAACAAACTCTGCGTGAAAAGGGAGATTTTGTTTCTTTGCCTCGTCATGCAATTTTTTATGAACACGATAAAGATACCCTGTAAGAAGAGGCGATTCAACTAACGTATCAGAAGAAATAATGTATACTGGTTTGTTTACTTTTTCCCTTGGAAGCTCTGAAAGCGCATACCATATTAATTGCACACAAGTTGTTGAATCCTTCCCCCCACTAAAACCAATTACCCACGGTCTTTTATCGCTAAGATAAACCTTCTGTATCTCCGTATAGATTTCTTTTAATGTCCTATGATTAAACACGGAATCCTTTACCTGGGTATCCCTCTTTATTGCATTCATTTTATCAGACTCTTTTCTAGCGTTGCTTGGGCTATTGTTAACTTCATATTAAGCCGTTTCTTAAGATAGTTTGTAGTAAGCAAAAGATTCATATGAACTTTACTCAAACGACCACCGAGCATAGCCCTTCCTTCCCACGCTACTATATTGCTTCTACGCCAATCAATCTTTGGCAAAGCTCTAAGTTTAGTTTTCCATTCATCTTTATAATTTTCTAGCAACTCTTTTCCTAACATCCCTAAGGCGTGAAGCAAAATCCCATGGACATGAACATATTCTTTTCTTGCATCGGATGAATGCAATTCTTCTTTTACAATCTTCTGCCACTCAGGAATATTTGCGTACACTTCATTCCAATACTCGACAACTACTTTCATTTCAGCATCGCTCATGGTTGGATTCTTTTGAGTCTTACCTAACAACTCCTTTGTGGCGTGATAAATACTGTTCAAAGTAAAAACCTTTTTAGACCGATTTGAAATAGAAGTTTTCTCAAGATCAGTCAAGCCATTATGGAATATCGGAACCAATGAGAGTGCAGAAATCAACGAATGAGAAAAATGATCTCGGTTATTGTAAAGGATGTTTAACGATTTGGTAGGTCGGATTGCATGCTTATTGAGATCTGAGAACATTTGCTGGCTATGCTTTAATCCCCTATCTACATAAAAAACAACTGAAATCGATTCAACCGCAAGCTCTGGTCTTTTTTCTATAGCCTCCAAAATTGCAGCACGCCTATGTTGACCATCATTTATTAAAAACTTCGCGGTCATCGGAATAGTTAATTCACCGACTTTTGAATGGCTGCCCTCGTTTTTTATAGGCTTAAACTCAACCTGCCCGTCGATAGAAGCGGTTAGAGAGGAAAAAACATAATCATTTTTGTTATTAACAAGATAGGAAACGATCTCTGGAACGCGAGCTTTATTAATGGTTCTTTGAGCTCTTAATTCCGGCGGGATATCAAACTCATTAAAAACGAAAAGCTTAGAAATAAGACTCAAGGGACACATCACAACATAATACTCACGGCCCGCTTGAATACCTCTTAATGCAGAGAAAACAAAATTATCACTCTCGCCAAGCCCATTGTTTTTATACAATGTGTCTTCTACCAAATTTTAAAGTTTTATAAATAAACTTCCAAATATAATAATTTAACTTCCAAGAATATTATATCAAAAATGTCATATTTGTAAATCAAAAATATCATATTAATAATATACTCGATTGTGTGTAAATTACACTCTACACTAAAATAAAAAAGTGGCTTTTTGTTTGAAGTAAGTTTCATCAACTCGATTATGTCCCAACCAGAACCAGGTTCGCTTAATTCATTGCGACTACGGAAAGTTGTGGCATAACGGGTCAGACTAACGCAACAATTCGCCAAAACGCTTATGTCAAAAGCATCAAGACAGCAGATTCGAGTTTCTAATGCAACAAGTTCAGTGAACTTTTCATGAGGCATAAACCAGCCAAGAGTTTTTCTTGGTCGATCATTTAGTTAATCTTGTACCTCTTTTAGCTTTGCTTTGTGGCAAGGCATCAAGACGCTGTTGCTAACCCAAATGATGACAGGATGTTAGAAAACAATTCCAAATCTATATAATCGCCGAATTGTTTTGTAACTATAATACTTTCAATATGTTGTCAAACAGCGTCTTGATGTTTTGTTTATAAATGTTTTCGGCTATCGTCTATGGACCATGGTCTGTAGACTGCTTTTATAACCCAGCACCCAAAACCCACTCTTATCCTTCCAACCCGTCAATAATCCCCGCCATTATAAAGTCATTCTCCGTCAAGCCGCTGGCGGCGTGGGTAGTAAGGGTTATCTTTAATTTATTATTGATCAGCGTCAGTACCGGATGATGGCCCTGCTCCTCGACAATGACGGAAACAAGGTCCAGGAAATATTTGGCCTGCGCGAAATCGCTGAATTTGAATTCTTTTACGATTCTTGTTCCCTTAACGGGGTCTTCGGCCAACTGCCAGCCGCGTACTTGAGCGAGTAATTTATCTATTTGCTCCTTAGGTAACGCTTGCACTCCGCCTTCGCAGGGTTTGCATTTGGCGGGCAATCCTTCTTTCTTCGCCAACCCCGGATTATTCATCACTTCTTTTAAATTATTCAGAGCGTCTGCGTAATCCGGCGGGGTGCTTAGTTCTTCAACGATTCGCGCATAACGCACGATATTATTTTTATCTATAATAAGCACGCTCCTAGCCAATAGATTCATTTCTTTGATAAGCAGACCGTAATTTATGCCGAATGAGGAATATTTGTAGTCGGAGAGCACCGAAACATTCTTGATCTCATTCTCGCTGCAGAATCTCTTCTGGGCAAAAGGCAGGTCCTTGCTTATCCCTAAGACGACGATGTCAGAAGAGAACTCCAGGGCTTTTTTATTGAATTCCTTCACCTGCAGGTCGCACACCGGCGTATCCAGAGATGGAAAAGTAGTGATTATCTTGATCTTGGATCCAAAATCAGCGAGAGTAGTTTCTTTCGAATCCGCGGAAACGACCCTAAAATCCGGCGCATTATCCCCCGGTTTGATGCTTCTTCCCACGAGCGTCAACGGAGTACCTTTAAACTGTATGGTTTTAGACATAAGTCTAATCTCCTTTCAGGAGTTGCATCTAACACCTTGCCGCCTTAACTGGCGGTGTATGGTCTGCTTTTGTACTCCCCAGAACCGAGAACCAAAAACCCAGAACCCGTCTTTTCAACCGATACCTGGTACCATTTGCTCTGATTAATCATAAACATCTTTCCTATTGCCGATACGCAAAACAAGGATCAATATCTCTTGCCGGGATATTTCATAAATGACGCGATAATCTCCCCAACGGTATCGCCAATACCCTTGGAACTCTCCCTTTAACGGCTTCCCCAATCCCCGGGGATCACGGGCAAGATAGGTCTCGATGCGATTAAGGATTTTCTTAACCGTGGATTTATCGAGTTTCCGGAGGTCGTCTTCGACAGAATCAAGATATAAAACCTTATACACCGAGTCTTTTCCTTAACTCCGCTCCGGAAATAATCTTTGATTTAGGGTCGTTAAAACGGTCTTTCGCGATTTGCGCGTCGGCATAATCTTCTAAATAATGGGCTATCGCGCTGGAAACGTAAAAAGTTTCGCTGCGGTTTGTGGTTTTAGCCAATGAAGACAATCTATCAACCAACTCTTCCGGTAAACGAAAGGCTTTTAATTTAGTCATATTCCCTTTCCTCCTTGCAATATAAGTATAACATTGTTATACATGTATTGCAAGCGGATTTCTCTCTGGATTTTGCCTGCGTAAAAAAATAGCGCAAGGACGCTTTATGAATTGTTATGCGGATATGCTCTGGACGGGATATTCTATTTGTGGTCATCACACTTATTACACAATTCAGGGTCCTTGGTAGACTGCCGTACGCCGAATATCTTTGCTGCGATCAATCTATATAAGATACCTTCCAGCGGCACTTTGCACTTCTTACATTTTTTAGTCATCCGCCTTATCCTTCCGGATTGTTTTATCGCCAATCGTCATTCGTGCTTCGTTTCTCTTCCCAGAACCCGTCTTTTCACTTCCCCTGTTCGGCCTTGGCCAGTTCTTCGTCTATGATCTTCTTGAATTCGATAAAAGGTCGCGCGCCGCTGACGAAACGGCCGTTTATAAAGAAAGCCGGTGTGCCCCGGACGCCGAATCTTTCCGCATCCTTAATATCATTCTCTACTTCCCGGCCGATCTCCGCCTTATTCCGGAGATTTTCGTAGGCGCTCAAATTTAAACCGGCCTCTTTCGCGCACTTTCTCAAACCGGCTTCGTCCAGGGAATTACTTAAGATCAATTTATCGAACATCTGCCAATATTTCCCCTGCCTGCCGGCGCATCTGGCGGCGATGGCCGCGGACTTGGCTGAAGCGTGGAAGTCGAGCGGGAAATCTCGATAAGCGAATTTTACTTTACCCGTGGCGATATATTCCGCCTCGATCAGAGGAAAAGTCTGCCGATAGAAATTCTGCGAGTAAGGGCATTGAAAATCGCTGAATTCCACCATCAATACCGGGGCATTTGCCTTTCCCTTGATGGGGTTACTGCCGGCGGTAATCCCCTCAACTCTTTTACTGCCGGTATTTCCTTCTTTTCTCTGAGCCGGTTTAGGCTGATCTACATTCTGTTCATTGATCGTCTTCACCAATTCTTCGAGCATCTTATCTGTCGAGGCTCCGGTATTCTTCCCGTTGACGCTGTCGGCGACGATCTTCGCGGCAAAGATCAGGCTCGCACCGAGGATCACGGAGGCGGCCACGATGGACACGGAAAATAATAAATTCTGCCGGTAATATTTCATCTCTTCCCCCTTATTTTAGATATTTTTTGCGGCGTTATAAATATGTTTCAATAACTCGCCGGCATAACCGGATATTTTTTCTTCTATGCCGCTGTGGCGATAACGGATCTTGGCGGAGATCACGGATGTCGGCGTGCCTGTTCCGGATTTAAACGTCAGGTCCATACAGGCAATGTTCTTCTTATTGACCGCCGCGACGACCTTCGCGCGGGAGACGCGTCCATTTTTGATCTCCGCTTTTAACTCCGGGAATTCCGAAGGCGGAACTATCCTATACAGGTCCAGATCAACCGCTCCATTCAACGGGACCTGCAAAGAGATCTGAAGTTTCCGGTAATACAGAGAAAACAACGCTTTCGCTATTACTCGATAGACTTTAAACCCCTGCAGGAAGCAAATGATCTCCAATGCCGCGGCAGATACGCGTTGTTTTAACCCGCGCCGGCTATAGTCGATATTATACAAACATTTCCGCAATAAAGAACAGGCTTTTCTTTCCGTAGCGATAAATTCCCCTTTTCGCTCGATTTTTACGACTATGCCTAAAATCTCCGCGTCCGCGACCGCTTCCTCGTTACCGGGGCCGGATTTATCCGGACGCGTAAGCAGATAATCCACTCCTGCGTCATTCATTTTAGATATTGCCCGATGGGAGAACAACCGGTTGGCGCGCCTGTAGACGACGATATCTCCGGCGTTGATCTCTTTAAGAGACTTAGTTTCCAAATGCAGGATATCGCCGGGCAGGATACAGGGATACATACATATACCCGTGGCCCTGAAGACGACCGTTTTCTTATCTACAAAGAGCTTGCCCAATTCAAAAAGCTGCAGGATCAGGCCCTGGTTGTTTATCGCGTCGAAATCATAATTGACTTTGGACATTTTCGATCAGAATCCCGTTCCGTTGTTCCGCAACTATAGCGGTAATCCTCTTTACCTTCCCGTTCACCCTGCGCATTCATCACCGAGCTTGATCCCGGGGTTTTCTGCGTAGGAGAATAATTATACGGCTTACCGATAAAGGAAACAAGGAAAACAGTTCCTTCCGGAACGGTCAGAATGAACACTTTAATGAGGATATGAAACGCGAATCGTTCTTCTTGGTGACCTGGGTAGGATTAGAATAATAGTCGTCGATAAAGCTGAAACACAACGATAATTTATCATTGATCGGGTTTATGAACGAAGTTTCGGAATGCAGACGGTACTCTCCTGAATCTGTCAAAGACGGATATACGGTTATATCCTGGGATATCCGTGATCTATAGAAGAGCGACTTTTCCAGAAAGACCCGGGGGATCAGAACGGTTTCATTCTGATCATTCTCTTCCTGTCTGAAATTAGTATGCTCAAAACCCACGCCGAATTCAGCCAGCGCCTTGAATCCCGAAGTATCGAAAAACCAGTAACCCAAACCTGTCGAAGGAATGACCCGGTATTCGATATTGGCGAACCTATCGTGGTCATTCTCCACTTTATAAAAATTATACCAGGCCCGGTCCCGGAAACGGTAGGCGTAGCGCAGCATGCCCGCCCATTTCTGCGTGTCCATCTTATTATTAGAAGAGGAATAATACACGTCGCTTTTCATGGCGAATTCTCCGGCGTCGGTCTTGCGGTCCACCAGCAGGCGCACGGAAAAATCGGAACTCTTGGTATTGCCGTTAGACTTATCGTATCCTACCGCGATGCTCTTTGTCCATTGCGCCGGCTTGACGTCATCTTTAATCGCCGCCGCAGAGACAGGCTTAGAGTAGACAACCTCTTTGATCTGCTGCCTGGGAATAGTTATGTTCCCGATCGCCGCGCTTTCCAGTCTTACCTGCCGGACGTCTTCGGAAATGATCCTGCCGCTGACCCTGTCGCCATTGTTGAGATAAATCTCCGCCTGCGCTTCCGCCGCTCCGGCGTAAAACGGAAACCCGAAGAAATCCAGAAACAGAACCGGCAGTACAAATAATAAGTGCTTAGACATCATCCCCTGCTTTTATCTTAGTTTGAATTTATTCCTATGGTTCATTATACGGATTTTGTAGAGGGGAAACAAGGAAAGAGAAAAATGGAACTCTCCGGGCTGGAACCTATGCTTTTCTGTTCAGGAGAATGAAAAAGAAGGCGCACCTTGCGTCTTCTTAATAATACGGACTACTGAGCGGAATGAGGGCACGCCGAATCACTACTAAGCAATTCTTGTCCATCTTCAAAATAAAAAGCGCAAGACGGTTAACCTTGCGCGAGAAGTGTCTTAGAAAATAGAGAGTAGAAATTAGACCGCAATTGAACTTTTCTTTATCTATTTGCTCTATTGTCGATTGCTCAATTGCTCTGTTTTCTTCCGCCTGCGGCGGAAGAAAACTGCCCCGCATGGACTCGAACCATGATAGTCAGATCCAGAATCTGAAGTCCTACCGATTAGACGACAGGGCAATAGGTTATGGTTAAAATGAGCGTTATTGAAAAACACCTTTATAAAGATCCAGCCCATAAACCAGGCAAAACACTTCGTTGCCGATTTATGGCTGCCATGAATCGAACTTTGTTCTGGTTCATGGCAGAATCTGAAGTCCTACCGATTAGACTACGGAGCAATAATGCTATAAAGCTTTATGCGTCGCGAAGGTTTCTCTTAAGACAAGCTTTAAACTCGTTTTCCCCTTGCTTGTCTTTAAATAGTGTTCTCTTCGCCGCGCGTCTTGCTGTGATACAAATGCTTCGTAATAAATCAGCGTTGGGTTTAATAAGCGCGCGGTTGAATATACATTCTTCAATTCATGCTCGCGCAACCTGCGCTCTAAATTTGCCGTATACCCAACGTAACATCTACCGTTCTCTATGCTTCTTAGAACGTATACGTAAAACATCTTTTTAAAGATCCAGCCGTGAACTAGTCAAAGCACTTCGTTGACAATTCACGGTTTCACCGTGAACCCAAACTCATACTCCGTTGACAGTTCACGGTTGCCATAAAACCGGCAAAATCTGAAGTCCTACCGATTAGACGACAGGGCAATAATCATATTAATCTTTTATCAAGCAAAATACTGAGCTTGTCGAAGTATAAAGCTATGAATCTTTTATATAGAAAAATCCTGCCATAAACCAGGTATTGCGCTTCGCTACCGGTTCATGGCAGCCCTGAATCGAACTTTGTTCTGGTTCAGGGCTGAGCGTAGTCGAAGCATGATACCTGTATAAATCTTTCTTTCAAAAAAGCACTTACTACCTTTTAAAAGCTTTATTATTCTATTACAGACCTCCGGTTGTGACAAGTGTAATTTTCTGCTCTTGCCGCCGGAAGACGCGCTGCCGGTTATTGTTTTACCCAGGCCATCAGCCTGCGGCTGACGCGTTCTTTACCCAGATAATAAAGGACTTCGAACAGCCCGGGGCCGATAGTCTTGCCGGTAAGCGCGACCCTGACCGGATGTATCAATTCCCTGGATTGCAACCCCAGTTCCGCAAGCAGATCGCGGAAGCATTTCTCGATGGTCACGATATCAAAAGGTTCGAGAGCGTTCAAGCGCCCGGCGAACAGTTTAAATTCACGGGAGAAGTCCCTGCTTAGGTGTTTCTCTTTGGCCTGCTCGTCTATGACAAAATCATCCTTGAACATAAAATCCGCCCAGGCGGGGAAGTCTTTCAGCGTGCCGAGCCTGCCCTGAAAAAGTTTGATCACCGAGAGCAGATAATCCTTGCCGAAACCGGAGACATCCAGGTTCTGCTCTTTAAGGAACGGCTCAAGCGCCGTGGCCAGTTCCAGGGTGTCGGCGGTCTTGATATACTGGTTGTTGATCCAGTTAAGCTTGTCAATATCGAACGTGGCCGCGGTCTTGTTGGCGTCTTTGATGTCGAATTTCTTGATCGCCTCCCGGATATCGATGATCTCCTGGTTCCCTCCCGGTGACCAGCCCAGCAGCAGCAGGTAATTCACCAGCGCCTCCGGCAGGTACCCCATACGCCGGTAGTCGCTGATAGCGGTGGCGCCGGTGCGCTTGGAGAGACGGCCGCCGTCCTTGCCGAGGATCAAAGGCAGGTGGGCGAACTCCGGCACGGGAAGGTTCAGCGCCTGATAGATCAAGATCTGCTTCGGGGTATTGGAGATATGGTCGTCCCCTCTGATCACGTGATTGATATTCATCGCCGCGTCGTCCACCACGCAGGCGAAGTTATAAGCCGGCGTGCCGTCGGACTTGATCAATACCTGGTCCTTGATCACACCGGTATCGAAGACAATGTCGCCGTGTATCAGGTCCTTGAACGACACCTTCTGCTGGTTGACCTTGAAAATGATCGCTTCCTGTTTTTTATCGGCTTCGGCGTCATCCTCCGCGCCTTCGACGTCCGTCTCAAGCGGAGAGGCGCGGTAAGCCTTGCCGTCCTTCAGCAGACGCTCTGCTACTTCGCGGTAGATCTCGAAACGTTTGCTCTGGTAATAGATCTCGTCCCAGTTAAACCCCACCCAGGAAAGGCTGTCCAGTATCTCGTCGAGATATTCCTGTTTGGAGCGCTTGACGTCGGTGTCCTCGATCCTAAGGATGAACTTGCCTCCTTTGGCGCGCGCGTACAGCCAGTTGAACAAAGCCGTGCGCGAACCTCCGATATGCAGGAAACCCGTGGGGCTGGGAGCGAATCTTACTCTAACCATCTTTTTCTTCCTTTCTCGAAATCAGGTAAATACCGCCGGGTAAGCGCCTTTTATCCGACCAGCGCGATACCGGCAAGCAATGCTTTCCTGTTCATTTCCAATAATTCACGTTTTTGTTGTTTGACTATCTCCAGGATGCTTTCCACCGAGAAGATATTTTTTATCGCCATATAGGCTCCGAGCGCGGCCATATTAGCGGCTTTCATGGAACCGGCGGCGCGAAGCGCGGTTTCGCTGAAAGGATACCCCCGGACGTCTATCCCGGGTTTACGCGGAGCGGCCGCCAGGGAAGAATTATACAACAATATGCCGCCCGGTTTCAATCTCGGAAGGAACTTATCCAGAGAAGGCTGGTTCATCACGATCAACGTATCCGCCGTTTCCACATAGGGAGAGGCGATCTCTTCTTTAGAGATAATTATCATGCAATTCGCGGTGCCGCCGCGGACTTCGGCCCCGTAAGAAGGAAGCCAGGTGACCTGCCGCCCGGCGCGCATCCCCGCCTCGGCCAGCAATTTGCCGAGCAGCATAATTCCCTGGCCGCCCGAGCCGGCGGCGATGATCTTTTCCATCTGAAGTATTTTAGCGGAATCAGCCATTATTTGATCCTGCCTAACGGAAATTCTTTTACCATCGTCTCTTTTATCCAATCCATAGCCGCCACAGGGGACATCCCCCAATAAGTCGGGCACGGTGAAAGCAACTCTACCAGGGAAAAACCGTTCTTTTTAAGCTGGTTGTCGAACGCCAGATGAATGGCGGCCTTGGCCTTGATTATTTCCTGCGGAGAAAAAAGCCCCCTGCGTTCGACATACTTTACGCCCGGCAATGCCGCCAGCAGTTCGGAGATCTTCAACGGATATCCCTGAAGATCCGCCTGTCTGCCAAGAGGAGTAGTGCTGGTAACCTGCCCCAGCAAAGTAGTCGGGGCCATCTGCCCGCCGGTCATTCCGTAGATGGCGTTATTCACGAAGATCACGGTAAGATTTTCCCCGCGGTTGGCGGCGTGTATCGTCTCATTGGTGCCGATCGCGGCCAGGTCCCCGTCTCCCTGATAAGTAAATACCGTCCTGTCCGGCCTGCAGCGTTTGATCGCGGTGGCCACCGCCAGCGCCCTGCCGTGGGCGGCTTCGCAGCAGTCGAAATTCCAGTAATCATAGGCCACCACTGCGCAGCCCACCGGGGCGACGCCGATCACTTTCTCCCGGAGGTTAAGAGTGTCTATCACTTCCGCAACCAGCCGGTGCGCTATGCCGTGCCCGCACCCGGGGCAATAATGAGTGGACGCGTCTCTCAATGATTCCGGCCGGGAAAATATCTTTTTCATAGTTTACGCGCCTCCGCGGCGATCGCTTCTTCCCGGGGAAAACCTCCCCCGGCCCTGCCGATAAAACCGACCTTGGCCCTGCCGTTAAGCGCCAGTTTTACGTCTTCCAGCATCTGGCCGTAAGACATCTCCGCCACCAGGTAGCTGCGCGCAGGGGAAACCCGCGGCAGAAAAGCTTCGACAGGGAACGGCCAGAGGGTCACCGGCCTGATCAATCCCGCTTTTATTCCCTCGCTGCGTAATTGACGGACGACCGCCGCGCAGATCCTGGCCATCGTCCCGTAGGCCACCAGGACCAGACGGGCATCCTTCAGCATCATTCCTTCATAACGCGTCTCTTTAGCCCGGACCAGGGAATATTTCTTTTGCAGGCGCAGGTTGAATTCTTCCAGATCGCCGTCTTTAAGATAAAAAGATTTGATCACATTCGGTTTTCTGCCGGCGCAGCCCGTCAGCGCCCACGGCTTAGAAATCTTCGCCGCTTTTTTAGCGTCCGTCCCCGACGGGAAGCGCACGCTGAGCGGCTCCATTACCTGCCCCAGCATCCCGTCGCCTAAGATCATCGCCGGCATCCGGTAAGTGTCCGCCAGGTCAAAAGCGGAAAACATCAGATCGAACGCTTCCTGCACCCGGGAAGGCGCCAGCACTAAACAATGATAATCGCCGTGCCCGCCGCCCTTCGTCGCCTGGAAATAATCCGATTGTGAAGGCCAGATATTCCCCAGGCCCGGGCCTCCGCGCATCATATTCACTATTACCGCCGGCAGTTCCGCGCCGGCCAGGTAAGAGATCCCTTCCTGTTTCAGGCTGATGCCGGGGCTGGAAGAAGAAGTCATCGCCCGCACTCCGGCAGCGGCCGCGCCCATGACCATATTGATGGCGGCGACCTCCGATTCGGCCTGAATAAAAACTCCCCCTGCTTCGGGCATACGCCTGGCCATATATGCGGTCAATTCATTCTGCGGAGTGATCGGATACCCGGCGTAGAAACGGCAGCCAGCCTGGATCGCGCCCTCGGCGACGGCCTCATTGCCGCTCAACAGCACTTTAGCGTCTTTCTTCTTCACTTTTGCACCTCTATACAGCATTCCGGACAGATCAGCGCGCAGAAACAGCATCCGCCGCAGGTGTTTTTATCGTCGTGAAATTCCACGAATACGGCCCCTGTCGCGTTCAGTTCCCCAGATTGTTTCAGCAGCCCCTTATGGCAGATCTTCACGCACAAACCGCATCCCTTGCATTTCTTGGCGTCTATGATCAGTTTTGCCATATTTTATTTCCTCACTACGGCGGCGATCCGGGCGGCGATACCGGCGGCGTCCAGACCGTAACGCTCCAATAATTCCTGTCTTTTGGCGCAGGGCGGGAATTCTTCCGGCACGCCCATTTTGATCACGGGAATACCCAGTGTTTCTTCTACGGCCGAGCCGAACCCGCCTTCGATTATCCCGTCTTCAACCGTAAAAATGAATTTTGTCCTGCCGGCGATCCCGGCGAACAGGGCCGCGTCCAGCGGTTTGACGAACCTGGCGTTTACCACGCTGCCGGACAAACCTTTCTCTTCCAGCAGGGCGGCGGCTTCTTCAGCCGCGGAGACGACGCTGCCCAGGGCAAAAACGGCAAAATCACCGCCCTCTCTCAAGACCTCGGCTTTCCCGAGTTCCACCGGACGCGCCTTTCCCTCCGTCAGCCGCCGCCTAAGCAGGCAAACGGATGTCTTGGGGTATCTTAAACTAACCGGGTTTTTCAACGCCAGGGATAATTCCAGCATCATCTCCAGTTCTTCGGCGTCGGCCGGGGCCATTACCGTCATATTCGGGATATGCCTTAAGAAACCGATGTCGAATATCCCCTGGTGCGTTGGGCCGTCGTCGCCCACAAGTCCGGCGCGGTCCATGGCGAAAATAACGTGCAGCCCCTGCAAAGCCGCTCCTTCTATGATCTGGTCATAAGCACGCTGCAGGAACGTGGAATAGATCGCCACCACCGGGATCATCCCCTGCCTGGCCAGGCCGGCGGCGAAACATACGGCGTGCCCTTCGGCGATGCCGACATCGAAAAACCTCTGCGGGTATTTCTCCCGGAAACTATCCAGCCCCGTGCCTTCGGCCATTGCCGCGGTGATCGCGGTCAATCTGTTTTCGCTGCCCGCAAGCGCGGTCATCTTTCTGCCGAAAACCGCCGTATAAGTCGGCCTTGAAGGCGCGGAAGACGGCGGTTCCTGTTTCTTCTCGCCCGCGAGTTCAAAAGGGCCTGTGCTGTGAAAACGCACCGGGTCTTTTTCAGCGGGAGCGAACCCCTTGCCTTTTTTGGTGATCACGTGCAGGAACAACGGGCCTTTGAAACCGGTTATCTTTTTCAGCGCCGGGACCAGCTGGGAAAGATTATTCCCGTCGAAGGGGCCGAAATACCGGAAACCCAGCTCCTCGAAAAAGACGCCGGGAATGAACAACCCTTTCAATCCCTCCTCGAATTTATTGGCCAGTTTCAACAATCTCCTGCCGCGGGGCACGCGCGAATTAAGAAAAGTCTCCAGCGAATTACGGAAACGGTTATACAGCGGCAGAGAAATGATCTTGTTTATATAAGTGCTCACCGAGCCGACATTGGGAGCGATGCTCATTTCGTTGGTGTTCAGCACCACCAGCAGGTCTTTTTTCAGGTGGCCGGCGTTATTCAACCCCTCGAAGCAAAGCCCTCCGCTTAAAGAACCGTCCCCGATCACCGCGGCGACCTTGAATCTTTTATCCGCATCCTGTATCTCCCCGGCGCAGGCGAGACCGAGGGCGAAAGAAACCGCCGTGGAACTGTGCCCGGTGGTGAAAAGATCGAACTCCGATTCTTCCTTGCAGGGGAACCCGCTTAACCCGCCGTAACGCCGCAGGCCGGAAAGGCCGGCGTTCCTGCCGGTTATTATTTTATGCGCGTAAGTCTGGTGGCCGACGTCCCAGACGATCTTGTCCCGCGGAGTATCGAGGCAATAATGCAGGGCGATCGCCAGTTCCACCGCGCCGAGGCTGGACGCCAAATGCCCGCCGTTGACCGAGACCACTTCCAGAATACGGCGGCGTATTTCACCGGCCAGTTCCGGCAATTGTTCCAGAGTCAACTCCCGCAGATCTGCGGGGGAATTAATCCGTTCCAGCAGCACTATTCCTCCGGTTCATCTTTATCTGCTTCAAAAGGCTTCAATTCAAGATCGCCTTTTTTGTTCCTGGAAAGGACGTCTATCTTTTTCTTGGCGCTTTCCAGCCGCGCGGAGCAGGAACGGGACAACTCTATCCCCTCCTGGTATCTCTTTAAGGCTTCGTCCAGGGTCAAATCCCCCTTTTCAAGGTCTTCGACGATCTTCTCCAGTTTTTTCAACGCCTCTTCAAATTTTAATTCCGCCATCTTCGCGCACCTCCGTCACCCGCCCGGCGATCTCGCCGTCGTATAATTTGACTTTTATCGTCTCTCCGGCGGAAACGGCCTTGACGCTCCTCAGCACACCGCCGCCGGAGGCAAAAGTAATGCTGTATCCACGCGCCAGAACGTTCAACGGGCTTAAGCCGTAAAGATTGGCGGCCGCCGATCTCAACGCCGCCTTCTTGATCTGCAGCAAATGTTCCAGCGCCCTGCCGGACCTGCCCGAGAAATCCGCAACCCTCTGGCAGAACTGTTTCAGCATCGCCGCGGGGTTCAACAGCTGTAATTTTTTACCGGCGGATTCCAGCCTCCCGGAGTTGATCTCCAGGCAATGCGCGATACTCATTCCCATACGGTGCGCCAGGGCATCCAGTTCCTCGCGCAGGGAAAGCGTGAAATCAGACAGCCCGGCTTCCACATCCGCGGTCAAGAGAGAAAGCTTCTGCCGCAGATCCGCTTTCTCCGGGATGACCATCTCCGCCGCCGCCGAGGGTGTCGGCGCGCGCAGATCAGCGACCAGATCGGCGATCGTCCAGTCTCTTTCATGGCCCACGGCCGAGACCACCGGGATATCGGAAGCGTAGATCGCCCTGGCTACCGGCTCTTCGTTGAACGCCCAGAGGTCTTCGATGCTTCCGCCGCCGCGCCCGACAATGAGGACTTCGATCCGCTCCCGCTTATCCGCCGACGCGTTATAAACGTTCAATTCTTTTATCGCGCAGGCGATCTCTTCGGCCGCTCCCTCTCCCTGCACTTTCGCCGGATTAATGACCAGGTGCACTCCGCGGAAACGCACATCTATTACTTTCAATATGTCCTTCAGCGCGGCCCCTCCGGCGGAAGTGACTATGCCTATGCGCGCCGGTAAATACGGAATGGCCCGTTTATGGGAAGGAGCGAACAACCCTTCTTTCTCCAGCTTTTTCTTCAACTGCTCCAGGGCCAGCTGCAGGCTCCCCAATCCTTTAGGTTCCAGCCCGCGCACATAAAGCTGATAGCGGCCGTCTCTTTCATAAACGCTGATCCCGCCGCGGCAGATCAGCTTGTCGCCGTCTTTCAGCTCGAACTTCAGACCGCGGGCCGTAAGAGGGAAGATCACGCACTTCAGCAGTCCGGAGCCGTCCTTGAGATTAAAGAACACCGTGCCCGTGGAGATCCTGGTCACACCGGAGACTTCGCCCTCAACCCAGACCTCCGGGAATCCGGCTTCCATCAATTCTTTTATCTGCCGGTTGATCTCCGAAACGGTAAATACCCGGCGCTGTTCTTCTTTCTGCCCGGGGAAAAAATCATTATGATCATCCGGAATATTCTTCATCTGTCCTGCGGTAAACCGTCTGCCGTTCAAGGCGCGGTTTTATTCTCCGGCGGCGCAGGGGAAGGACCCGCTGCTGTCTCCGGCTTAACCTGCCCTTCCTGCCCGGCGGCCGGGACAGTAACCGGTTCCGCCGGTTTCGGCTCGAAAGAAAGCAATATCACCGAATAGGCCGGCAATTCCGCTGTTTCCTCCCAGACTCCCGCACAGGCCACCGTTTTCTCCTGCGCCGCTGAAAACACACAGTCCTTAACGCAGGCGGAGTCCATCGCATATTTACGCACCAGATAATCGCCGTTGATATTCTTCAATGTGATCTTGACGGGCTGCGAACCGGTTTTCTTTTTTTCGACATCATCGTTACGGGCCACCGCATCCGAGAGCAAAGAGCGCAGCCTCTTGCTTATTCCGCGCAAGGATTGCGCATCGGTCTGTTTCGAAAGCAGCCGGGCGTAAACACCGTCTTTTATCATCCGCAGCAGCAGTTTTCTTTCCGCGGCATCCAGGCCGCCTATATTACGGGAAAGCAGGTCCCTGGCCGCTTCGGGATTGACATAATTATAGACCAGCACGTTCACGCGCGCCCCGGTCTTTCCCGCCAGGATACCGACATCGCCTTTTCCCGCTGCCGCCGGAAGGGAATAAAAGTTTTCGCCCAGTTCCCGCAGCATCCGGAAGACATTATAAACCGCCTTGGGGCCGCCTTTATACTGGCCGCCGCGGGAATCGAACCAGAACGCACCCACATTGCGGGTAACATGCTCCTTGTTGGAATGAAAGTCCTCCAGACAGTAATATACCTGCCCGTCGATCCCGCAAGCCTGCATCCCTTTCAGCCTGGCCGGGATATAGCTGGCGGCGATGTTGCTTTTCTCGGAACGTTCCAGGGGAAGGTTCAATCCGTTATCATAGTTCCATTCATCGATGATCAACGGGATATCTTTCTTCAGGTTAAAATAATTAGGCCCAAGCCAATCGCGGATCAGTTCTACCGGAAGTTTGTTATAAGAAGTGTTGTACTGTTCGGCGGACGGATCGCTGGAATAAGCGTGCCAGGTGATAAAGTCAAGCGGCAGCCCGTAGCGGGAACAATACCTGATCAATTCGAAGATCAAGCTCTTCTCCGGAGTGGTCACGGTATTCCCCTCGGGATTCTGATACCACCAGCTTGTGCCCGGGCCTCCGAGTTGTATATGCGTTTTATCTTCGTTCTCGACTTCTTTTACCGCTTCGGCGACACTGCGGTAAAGAATAAGATAGTCCTGCGTGCTTCCCAGGAAGAAATCATCCAGGTCGGGCGCGCTCCAGACTTCAAACCAGACTTTATCATTCCGGAACTCCCGGACATAGAATTTAACGAGTTCCTTGAATTCTTTCGGATTCAACGGCTGGCTTCTTTTATCCAGCACTTTGCCCATCCCCGACGGGGTCCCGAAAAAGCTGACGATCACCGTCCCGCCTGAAGCGCAAACCCGGTCGATCAGGCTGTGATAAGAAAGCAGCAGCTGGCCGAACGTCTCTTTATTGCCGCGCAGCTGGCCGGCTTCCCAGAGATTCAACTGCAGACGGTAATAGCCCGGGAAACCGATATCCTCTTCCCATTTCTTGACCGCTTCGTCGTCGGCCAACGCCTGCGGCCGGGCGGCATTCGGATTTCCCCCTCTTCCGCTCAGATCTATCGAAGGAGAGAATATTTTAGGACGGGGCCCCGCCTGCCCGGCGATATCCAGGGAGAATTCAGTCTGCGGCAGGATCTCTTTCTTCTCTTCCTGCGCCCCCGCCTGCCCGCCGGCAGACAAAAAGCATACCGTTAAAAAGAAAACTGCCGACGCCATCACCGGCATTATTGTTCTCTTCATCTCTTCCTTTCGCTAAGCGGCGGCATTGACACGCGTGATCCCCGAAGCCCTGCCGCTCGTCTCGTCGATTTCCACCACCACGCCCTGGACTTTCACGTTCTCTTCCGCCACTTCAAAACGGACCGGCATCCCGGTCACGAATTTATGGAGCACGTGTTCGATCTTCCTGCCGATCACCGAATCCTGCGAACCGCACATCCCCACATCGCTGATATAAGCCGTGCCGCCCGGGAGGACGCGTTCGTCGGCGGTCTGGACGTGCGTATGCGTCCCCAGCACCGCGGAGACCTTACCGTCAAGGTACCATCCCAGCGCCACTTTCTCCGAGGTCGCTTCCGCGTGGATATCCACGATGATCACCTTAACGCGCCGGGAAAGTTCCTTCAAGGCTTCCTGCGCGCATTTAAAGGGACACTCGGACGGTTCCATAAAAACCCTGCCCAGCAGATTGATCACGCCGACCTGCCTGCCGTCCGGCAGAGTGTATACTTCCGCGCCCCGGCCCGGCGCCTGCGCGGAAATATTGACCGGCCTTAAAATGCGGCGTTCTCTTTCTATCAACGGGACTATTTCGTTCTTCTTCCAGATATGGTCCCCGGAAGTAAGCACGTCCGCCCCGGCGGAAAGAAGGTCTTCCGCTGTCTTCTCGGTGATCCCGGAACCGCCGGCGGAGTTCTCCGCGTTGGCGACCACAAAATCAATCCCGAACTCTTTCTTTATCTGCGGCAGGACCTTGCGGAAACCGTTCCTTCCCGGGCTGCCCACAATGTCTCCGATGAACAATATTTTCATTTTTATTTAGCGTATTCGATGGCCCTGGTTTCGCGGATCACGGTGACCTTGATCTGCCCGGGGTATTCCATCCCTTCTTCTATTTTTTTGCGTATTTCGCGCGCCATATTCACCGCTTCGGCGTCGGAGATCTTCTCCGGCTGAACGACGACCCTGATCTCCCTGCCCGCCTGGATGGCGAAAGATTTTTCCACGCCCTTGAAAACATTGGCGATCGATTCCAGTTTATCCAGCCGCTTTATGTAAGTTTCCAGGGTTTCCCTGCGCGCTCCCGGACGGGCCGCGCTGATGGCGTCCGCCGCGACCGTCAGGACCGCGTAAAAGCTGCGCTGTTCGGCCTCTTCGTGATGCGCCTCTATCGCGCCCACTGTTTCCGGCGATTCCCCGAATTTCCTCGCCAGTTCGGCGCCTATCGTGGCGTGGGTGCCTTCGACCTGATGATCGATGGCTTTGCCGATGTCATGCAGTAAGCCGATCCTCCTGGCCAGCTTGAAATCAAGGCCGAGTTCCGAGGCCATCACGCCCAGCAGGTAAGAAACTTCTTTGGAATGCTGCAGCGCGTTCTGCCCGAAACTGGTGCGGTATCTCAACCTGCCGAGCAGTTTTATCAATTCCGGGTGCAGATTCTCCACCCCGGATTCAAAAGCGGCCTTTTCCCCTTCTTCCTTGATCTTGACGTCCATCTCTTTCTTCGTCTTTTCCACTATTTCCTCGATCCTTCCGGGATGGATACGGCCGTCGCTGATCAATTTCTCCAGGCTCAAACGCGCGATCTCCCTGCGCACGGTATCAAAACAGGAGATCGTCACCGCCTCCGGGGTATCGTCTATGATCACGTCCACGCCGGTGGCCATTTCGAACGCCCTGATGTTGCGGCCTTCCCTGCCGATGACCCTGCCCTTCATTTCGTCGCTGGGCAGAGTGACCACGCTTACCGTGGATTCGACCGTATGCTCCACGGCGCAACGCTGGATGGAGAGGCTCAATATCTCCTGCGCTTTCTTGGCGGAGGCGTCCTTCAATTCTTCCTCCTGCTTCTTTATCAGCTGGGCTTTCTCCGAGCTCAATTCGTCGTTGAGCCTGTTCAACAGGATCTGTTTGGCTTCCTCCGCGGAAAGAGAGGCTATCTTCTGCAGCCTGTCTTTTTCCTCGCTTATCAAGGATATCAATTGGGCGTCTTTGGATTTCAACACATCTTCCTGTTTCCTGACGTTATCCTGGCGCGTTTCTATTTCCTTTTCTTTTTTCTCCAGCAGGTCCAGGCGGCGGTCGATATTCTCTTCTTTCTGCGACAGCCTTTTCTCCACGGAAACCAGTTCCTGCCTGCGCTCCTGGGTCTGTTTATCGAAATCCTGGCGCATACGGTAAAGCAGGTCTTTCGCCTCCAGTTCCGATTCCCTGCGTTTATCCTGCGCTTCTTTTTTAGCCTGGTCGATAATGGCTTTAACCTGGGCTTCGGCGTCCTTGACTTTTCTTTCCGCGATATAACGACGCAATAAATAGCCGCAAAGCAGCGAGACCGCCGCCGTAACCGGCATTAGTAATGCTAACAACATAGTTACCCCCTTTTCGAGAACGAAGTTAATGTGCGATTCAGGTCTTACGCTCCGTTTGCCTGCGCCCGGCCCTGCTTGCGGCCGGTCTTACTTACTGTCAACGGTCAGGCAAAGATGATCCTGGTCAAAGCGGTATCGTGTTCTGCGGCGGGAATTCGCGGGACGACCTGGAAATCATAGGCCAGGCCCACGGAAGGGACGGTTGAAGGGAGCTTTTTCAAGAAGTTATCGTAATACCCTTTGCCTCTGCCGAGGCGGTTGCCGGCTTTATCAAAAGCCAGCCCGGGTACAATCACCAAGTCTATATCCTCAAATCCGATAAACTTCCGAATTACAGGCTCACCGATACCATAAAGGCCTTTTTTAAGCCTCTCGTCATCCGGGAAAATACAGGGTTTCATTTTCCTGTTGCAGCCGCAAACCGGCACGGCAACTACCTTACCGAGCCGCCTGGCTTCCTTTATCAATTCCCGGGTTTTCACTTCCCCGCCAAAAGATACATAACACATTACCGTTTTTGCCTTTTTAAACAACAAACTGCGAAAAAGCGCCTCCTTTATCTGTTTGCTTTTCCTGCAACGGACTTCTTCCCTCTGTGCTTTAAGAAGGGACAAAATCCTTCTGCGAAGCTTGTCTTTTAAAAATCCTATATTGTCCTTTTTCGACTCTGTCATAATATCAATATTCTAATGCAACGCGGCCGGCTGGTCAATCCCCTTGCTCGCGGGCAAAGACGCGAATCCGCGCGAATAATCGCGCGGTTGGCGTATCTGATTGAAAAAACTCAGGTTTCCGGTCTTCTTCAATCCGGCGTATATTAATGCCCAAACGCAATCTTTTTCGCGGTCCACCTCGCACTTGCCTTTATTCATCCCCCCGCAGGGGCCGTTCAACATTCCTTTGGGACATAAAGCCAACGGACAAAGCGCGGCTGTTTCTTCCAGCAGACAGGTCCCGCAAAGAACGCAGTTCTGTCTGAATTTGCCTTTGGCATCCCTGGATGCGGGAAATAAACTGTTGCAGCCTGGTAATACCTGAATATCAACGCGCAAATTCTCTTTTACGGACTGCGCTCCCATTCCGCAGGCCAACACCAGGACCGCCGCGCTCCGCGACAACTCCCCGCCGACACCGGAAAGCGCGGTCTTTATATTCGCGGCGATGCACGGCGCTTCCGGAACGCAGGAACCGCTCACCGGTATTCCCTGCTTCTCCAGGAGTTCTTTCATCGCCTTCAATTCTTCCTCTCCGCCGGTGCGGCAGATTGTGGCGCAATTGGCGCATCCTACAAGAAAAACAGGGCCGCGTCCTTTTAAAAATCCGAGTATCTCTTCCGGCGGTTTTAATTCAGTGAAGATCATTGCCTTACCAGAGTTCCTGCCTCATCTTGGCGTCCAATTCCTTGGCATTCTGCCAGTCTTTCTTGGCCCCGTCTGCCGCCCCGGAACTCGCCCCCTTAACAGTCTCGCATCCCATGATCGCAGTGAACGTCAGTAAAAAGACCACGATGAGCACTTTCCTGAAAATCATCCTGTCCTCCTCCGGAGCCCTGTATTAACTACAGCAGCCGCACTGTTTATCCTGATTACCGTTGTCCAAATATTTACCGCTGTTCTTGCCGAACTCTTCTTTACATTCCAGGGAACAGAAAAAGAAGGTCTTGCCGGACATGCTGATCTTCGCCGCGGCTTTATCGGCGTTGATCTCTTTGCCGCAGACAGGGTCTTTCTTCTTTTCCCCGGTATTCTTCCCGTTGTCTTCCCACCCGCAGCAACAACCGCTGCTCGCCTTCCTGGCGAACACGAATAGAATAAGCGCCATCGCGGCCACAGCCAAAATAACCAGAACTCCCATACGGCACCTCCTGTTATGGGTTAACTCTTCCTATCTGTAGTTACAAAATCCGAGCGCTACCGGGAAATCCACGCCTCTTAAATGCGCGATGACCGACTGCAGGTCATCCTTTTTGGCGCCGGAAACCCGGACTTTATCTTCTTCTATCCTGGCCTGGACTTTCGCCCCCAGGTCTTTAATGATCTGCACGAGTTCCCTTGCTTTGTCGCGCGGGATACCGACGGTTATTTCCACTTTCTGGCGCACACTGTTGCCGCCGGATTTCTCCGGTTCGTTATAGACCAGCGCTTTAAGCGGGACGCCGCGCTTGGCGGCCTTTGTGTTCAAAATATCCCGGATGGCCCTGAGTTTAAATTCGTCATCAGCCGTAATATTTATGCGTTTTTCCTGGCGGTCGAACGACAAAGAAGAGATGCTGCCCTTAAAATCATAACGCTGGGCGATCTCTTTGCCGGCCTGATTCACGGCATTATCCACTTCCTGCAGATCCACTTCGGAAACGATATCAAAGGAAAAATCCGCCATCTTTCACCGGCTTTACGTTTAAACGTCCGCGGAAAAACCTCTCCGGGCAAAAGTTATCTCTCGATGCAACCTCACGGGTATCGTCCGGCCCGTTTTTAAAGAATAAAGCGGAGTCCGGGCGATAGTAACGGGACAAAAAATCCCGCTTACATCTTACCATCGCGGAGAGTAGAAATCAACTATAAAAGACTGATTCTGGGTGCTGGGTTTTGGGTTCTGGGAACGAAAAAATCCACAGTCGATCCTTCGACAAACGTTGTGGTGAGCGAGTAAAACTAATCTAATCCGCTCAGGACTATGTAGTCCATCGACCACGGACTACTACATAATACTCGCGACTCTATGCGGTATGCGGGGTATTTAAGTTGAACGAAGTTTGTCCAGGCGCTGTTTGATCTTGGCCTCGTGGCCGATGGAGGTGGGTTCGTAAAAACGCACTTTACGGCGGGTATATTCCTGTTTGACAAAATGTCCCGGGTAATCATGGCTGTATTTATAATCTTTGCCGCGGCCCAGAGACGCCGCGGATTTGTAAGAAGCATCCTTGAGATGATCCGGGACTTCCTGCACCGTCTCGTTTTCTACTTCGGCGTAAGCCCTGCCGAGCGCCAGGTAAGCGGCGTTGGATTTAGGCGCGCAGGCGATATACACGACCGCCTGCGCCAGCGGTATGCGCGCTTCCGGCATTCCGACGAATTCCGATATCTGCAGAGCGGCGGCGGCCAGCACCGCGGCCAGCGGATCGGCGTTGCCGACATCCTCGGAGGCGCAGATGCAGACCCTGCGCGCGATAAAACGCGGGTCCTCCCCGGCATAAAGCATTTTTGCCATCCAATAGAGGGCGGCGTCCGGATCAGAGCCGCGCATCGCTTTTATGAACGCCGACGCCGTATCATAATGTCCGTCGCCGTCGCGGTCGTAAACCAGGGCTTTTTTCTGGATGGATTCGGCGGCCGTTTCCAGGCTGAAATCAATTAGTCCTTCGGGAGAAGGCTCCGTGGTCAGGACGCCGATCTCCAGAGCGCTGAGAGCGCGCCTGGCATCGCCTTCGCAGGAACGCGCCAGGAAATCCAATGCCGCGGAAGCGGCCCGCACATTGAGTTTTCCCAGACCTCTTTCTTTATCCGACAGGGCGCGCTCGAGTATGCCCTTTATATCTTCGATCCCGAGGCTTTTTAATTCGCACACCAGGGAACGGGAAAGTATCGGCGATACCAGCGAGAAGAACGGGTTCTGCACCGTGGCGCCGATCAACACCACGCTGCGCTCTTCCACGTCCGGCAGCAGCACATCCTGCTGGGATTTATTGAAACGGTGGATCTCGTCTATGAACAGGATCGTCCTCTCGCCGGCGGCCCTTGCCGCCTTTGCCGCAGCGATGACCTTGCGCAATTCTTCCACGTTGGAAGTGGTAGCGTTTAAAGACACGTAACGGGCTTTGGTGATCTTGGAGATGCACCAGGCAAGAGAAGTCTTGCCTGTCCCCGGCGGACCGAAAAGGATCAACGAAGTCAGCCTGTCGGCTTCGATCGCCCTGCGCAGAAGCTTTCCTTTACCGAGCAGGTGCGCTTGCCCGGCGTATTCCTGCAGATTCCGCGGCCGCATGCGCACAGCCAAAGGAAGGTCGTTTAGATCTGCTTCTCCGGAGGAATGCTTGTTATTCGGCATTAAGATTGTCTTTCAGATAACGAGAGGTGTGGTCCCGGGTTAAAAAGGGCATAAAAAAACCCCGCACTGTGCCGTTGGACAAATGACGGGTTGAACCCACATTACAGGTAGGGGGTCTTCCTCCTGACGCCAAGGCGCCGGGAGAGTGGGACTCCCTTAATTTTGGTGTTGGTTCACCAAACATCATCCATCCTAACGAGCACGGCAGGGAATCTATCGCTGCAAAAGTAAGTATACCACGGCTCCCCGGGATTGTCAAATCCCGCCGGGGCGCGGACAGCGGATTTTTTGCGTCAACGCAAAGAAACGCCCGGCCTGTTGGAAAGGGCGTTGACGATGCCGGCGTGCACGGGCGAGATCTCTTCTTCGGTCAAAGTTCTCTCGTCGGAACGGTAAACGCAGGAAACCGTCAAACCTTTATATCCGGAGGAAATCTGTTCCCCTTTATAGATATCGCTAAGCTTCAATTCCTTAAGCAATCCGCCGCCTGCCTGTCCGGCGACCGTAAATATTTCACGCAAAGGTATCTCTTCCCTCAAGAGCAGGCTGATATCGCGGGTAATCGCCGGATACTGGGGTAATTTATGGAATTGCTTATGCAGGGAAAACCGCGCGCGCAGGACCGGCTCAAGCCTGATCTCGGCCAGAACGGCAACCCGGTTCTTTATGTCAAAGTCCGCCGCCTGTTTTTTATCCAGAATAATGATCTCTCCCAAACGCTCTTTCCCCGCGTATACTGAAATGTTCATTCCGACAGAGTGCTGCCTGAAGGAAAAATCCTTCAAGCCGGCCCAGGCGAACAACATTTCCAGCGCGCCCTTGATATGCAGCGGGCCGAGCGTTTCTTCGCAGAAAGATCCGCCGTTAAAATACCGGCGGGTCCCGCAGACCGCCAGCGCCAGAACGCGCTCTTCGTTCCCGGCCGCCGACTGATTCCGGTAATAAATATCCGCAATCTCAAAAAGCCGGAGTTCTTCCTGCTTTTGGTTGAGATTATATGCCAGGCAGCGCAGCAAACCCGGCATAACGGAAGTGCGCAGCACTTCCTGCTCCCGGCTTAAAGGATTCAGCACCTCGATCGGTTCCCCGGGCTTTTCCGACGGGAATTCCAGAGCTTTTCTGTCCACCAGGCTATAAGTGACCGTTTCATTAAATCCCTGCCCGGCGAGAAGGTTTTTCATTCCTAAGACGCATTGCCAGGCGGTCAACCCGGACAGCTCGGAAACCACGGAAGGCTGGACGGGCGCGATCCTGTCGTAACCGTATATGCGCGCGATCTCTTCCTCCAGGTCCGCCTGCTGCTGCACATCTTTACGGTAAAGCGGCACTTCCACGTCGAGGATGTCCGAAGAGGACCTGCCGACCGTAAAACCCAGACTGGAAAGAATGCCGGAGGCGGATTTCTGCGGCAGCTTGATATTCAAAAGCGTTTCCGCCCCGGAGAGCGAAAACCGGATCCGTTTACGCCGCGGTATTTTCGCGCCCTTTTGAACGCAGTTTTCCGCGCTGCCTCCGCAAAGAGACAGAATGAGCATCAGCGCCCGTTCAACGGAAATCCTGACCCTTTCCGGGTCCACTCCCCGTTCAAAACGGTAAGACGCTTCCGTCTGCGCCGCCATCAGCTGGCGGCCTTTTCTCACCAGCACCGGATTAAAAATAGCGCCTTCCAAAAGGACATTCACGGTGCCGCCGGACACTTCGCTGGCCGCTCCGCCCATAATGCCGGCCGCCGCCGCAGGCAGATCGGCGTCGGCAATAACGAGGATCTCCGGTGTCAGGATATTTTTCTTACCGTCGATAGTGACCAGCGTTTCCCCCTGCCGCGCCCTGCGCACATTTACCCCGCCGCCGGAAAGCTTATCGAGATCGAACGCGTGCAGCGGCGCTCCCCATTCGAACAAAGCGTAATTAGTGATATCGACCAGGTTATTGACGCTCCTGCAACCGATGCTCTCCAGACGCCTGCGCAGCCATTCGGGAGAAGGGCCGATCTTCACGCCTTTTATAAGAGTGGCGGTATAGAGCGGACAGTCTCCGGCGCTTTCCAGCGAAACGGAAAAACCCGCGGAAGCTTTGCCTGTCTTGGGCATCCCTTTTAAAAAACCGGGCGGGATCTTGAATCTTCTGCCCAGCACCGCCGCGGTTTCCCTGGCCATACCGGACATACAGAAACAGTCGGCGCGGTTGGAGGTGATCTCGGCTTCGAGGATGAAATCGCCGTCCAGCGGCTCAACCGAACCGACCTCATGCCCGGCCATAGTGAGTTTTTGCGCCAGGGCCGCGGCATCGATCTCTATATCCACAAAATCTTTCAGCCAATTATAACTGAATTTCATGATCTCCTCTTAGAATTGCTTCAGGAACCGGATATCGTTCTGAAATAATAACCTGATGTCGTCTATCCCGTATTTAAGAAGCGCTATCCTGTCCACGCCCATACCGAAGGCGAACCCGCTGTATTTAGCCGGGTCATACCCCACATTCTTGAACACATTGGGATGTATCATCCCTGCTCCCAGGATCTCCAGCCAGCCTTTTCTGCCGCAGAGCGGACAGCCTTTGCCTTTGCAGATAATGCAGGAAACATCCATCTCCACCGAGGGCTCCGTAAAAGGAAAGAAGTGCGGCCGGAAACGCAGCCGGATATCTTCGCCGAAAATACCGCGGGCAAAAGCTTCCAGAACGCCTTTCAAATGGGAAAAATTCACGTTTTTATCGACCAGGAACCCTTCGAGCTGATTGAACATAAAGGAATGGCTGGCGTCCACCGCGTCGGGACGGTAGACCCTGCCCGGCACGACCACCGCCAGCGGCGGCTTGCGCGCGCGCATCACTCTTACCTGCATAGGGGAGGTGTGGCTCCTCAAAAGGAGTTTGCCGTCGCCGGATTCCAGCGTTCCGCCTCCCGGGGCTTTCAGATAGAAAGTGTCGAATGTATCGCGCGAAGGATGCTCCAGGGGAATGTTCAATCCGCTGAAGTTATTGAACTCGCTTTCTATCTCCGGGCCTTCTTCGACGGAAAAACCCATTTTCACGAACAACCCGGTAACTTCTTCCGCCACTTGAGTGATCAAATGGATGCTGCCGGCCGGCTGAGCAACGCCGGGCAGGCTGATATCCATTCCCGGCTGCGCGCCGGATATTCTCACGCCGGCATTGATCCCGGAGGACCTTCTTTGTTCAAAGGCGGCAAGCAGCGCGTTCTTCAGGGCATTGACTTTTTTGCCGAAAGCAGCGCGTTCTTCGGCCGGCAAAGCGGGAATGGCGCCGGTCAGCCCGGCGACGATCCCTTTCCTGCCCAGATACTTATTCTGCAGTTCTTCCAGGGACGCGCTTGAATCCGCCCCGGCTATCTCTTCTTCCGCAGTTTTTTGTACAGCATCAATATCGATAACAGACATAATACCCCCGCTAAAAAAACAGCCAGTCTTTTTTCGACCGGACAAATTACCTCTTCTATGACCGCGCTTTTAATGATTACGGTTACGCTGTCGGCGTGGATATCCAGATCTCCGCCGTGCTGCGGGCAGGCCTTGTGGAATTCGCCGGAAACCCTGACAATGTCGCCTTGTTTTTTATATCCGCCGCCGGATAAGCCCTTGACGTTGTCCGCCGCGGTAAAAACGCCGATGGCGGCGCGGCCGTCGTTAAGATTGATCCATGCGGCGCGGCCTTGTTTCATTATATCACCGATAATTTCTCCTTCAAACGATATTGTGCGGCCGTCGTATAAGCCGGGATCGGACAGCAGCATCCCCGAAGATACTTTCGCCTGTTCCGCGAAAGACGCCGCCGCGCATACGAAAAGCGCCGCGGACACAAAGACAGCGGCCATTATGTTCCTTCCGAAGAATCCCATTATCGCTTCCCCTTTATCACGGCCAGGAAAAATCCCGCCAGGGTGAACACGGAAATAAACTCCAGCCTGCCCGCCCACATCTGAAAGATATAAACCATCTTTAAGGCCGCCGGCATACCGGAAGAGGTGATCCCGCAGGAAAGCCCGACGTTGGCGGCGGCAGAGGTGGATTCGAACAGAGAAGGAAGAAAACCGAACCCGCAGAGCATGCCGGCGATCGCCCCCATTCCGTAGAGTATTATATACGCCAGCGTGACCATTAATGCCGCGCGCACGGTCCTGTCTTCCAGGAAAACCTCTTTTATATGATGGAACCTCTGTTCGACCATCGCCCTTGCCGGAAAGATCACTTTCTTGATGTCCTGGACGAACGCCTCCGCGATTATGCCGATGCGCAGCATCTTTATGCCGCCGGTAGTGGAAGACACGGCGCCGCCTAATGCCATGGCGCAGATCATACCGACCAGCGCCAGGTCGCTCCACTCTTTACCCATCTGCTCTGCGTAAACGGTCATAAAACCCGTGCCGGTATGGCCGGATATGAGCTGATAAAAACCTTTCCTGAAGAGCATCACGGCTCCGGAAGAATAAGGGGAACCGCCGTTCTTCAGCCCGATCGCGGTAACGGCAAAAGTGAGCAGCACGCAGATAAACAATACCCTCATTTCTATGTTGCGGAATAATTCCCCGCGGTTACCGGTCCACAAATGATAATGCAATCTGAAGTTGATCGCGCCCAATACCATAAACACAATGGTGACTATCTCAAGCCGGAAATTATGATAATACAGCATATTCTGGGACTGCAACGTGAACCCGCCGGTATCGAATGCCGCCATAAACAGGCACGCCCCGTGAAAAAAAGCGCGCACCGGCCCCATCCCCCCGAGCATAGCCGTTATCCCCAGGCTAAGCGTGCCCAGCGCCAGGTATGTGAGACTGACGATCCAGATAAAACGGGCGGTGTTGATCACGTTGGGAAGGACCCGCTCGTCGCGCGCCTCTCCCACGTACATACGGAAAGCACCGGAAAAACCTTTCACGAAGAAAGAGAGGGCGACGACCACTATCCCCTGTCCGCCGATGAACATTGTCAGGTGTCTCCACAAATTATGGGTCAGGGAGAGATGGTCGAGGTCCTGCGCCAAAGACAAACCCGTGGTCGCGAAGCCGGACATGCTTTCGAAACAGGCGTCGAGAAAAGAATTCCAATGTCCGCTCAACCATAAAGGTATGGCCCCGAAGAACATCGCCGCCAGCCAGGAAAGAGCGACCATGATCATCCCGTGCATCCAGTTCGGGTCCAGCGCGGAGATCTTGTTTTCGTACGCCGGCGCCTTCCTTTTGCCGGACTCATAAGTTCCCCGGCACGCCTGCATCATCGACAAGCCGAAGATGAAAATGATCTCCATCGTTATGAGGAAATCAAAGAACGGACCGTGCTCCCCGGACAACGCCGCGCAACCCAGCGGCAGCAGCATTGTCAGGCCGAGGCCGAGTATTATTTTGGAAAGGTGATAACCGATAACCGCGATATCTTCAGTTCTCGGGCGCAGGATCATAGTTTTATCAGCAGGATGATTATGCAGACGGCGGCCGCCGCCAGCATCAACGCGGCGGCATAGGAGATTTCCCAGGCAATGCCCAAAATACCGTTTAACAGTTTGCTTTTTTCTTTCATGGGATCAAATCCCTTCCGCTCTAAAGCTTACCGGCAAGGAGCCGTAATAACTGGGGTTCATTTCCTATCGCGGTAATGGCAATAACGTCATCTCCCGGCTGCAGGACGGTGGTCCCTTTAGGGACGATGACTTCTTCTTTCCTCAATATGGAAACCAGAACGGAATCGGCGGGCAGTTGCAGCTGGCTGACCTGTTTATTGATCACGGGAGAATCTCCCGGCAGGTCCACGCGGACAAGAGCGAGCTTGCCGCGTTTGAAACTCATTAAATTCACGAAGTCGGAGAAGGAAACTTCCTCCTCGATGATCTTTGCGATGATCTTTGTCGCGTCCACCGGGACATCGACCCCGAGTTTGAAAAAAGTGGACTCGTTGTCCGGATTATTGACCCTTCCGACGGTGCGGTCCACGCCGAAACGTTCTTTGGCCAGCTGGCAGATTATCAAATTGTCTTCGTCGTCCCCGGTGACCGCGGCCACGACGTCGGCGCGGGATATTCCCGCTTCCGAAAGGATCTCCTGGTCGCAGCCGTCGCCGTTGATCGCCAGGACTTCCAGGCTCCTGGCGATCTCTTCGCAGACTTCCCGGTCGCTGTCCACAATGGAAACCGTGTGCCCGCCTTCGGAAAGCCTCCTGGCGAGAAAATACCCTACTTTACCGGCCCCCACTATCAGAATGTACATACCGTTCTCCCGCTCAAAAAACTAAAGCCCGAATTTTTCCTTGACGCTCTTAAGGCTGGAAACCTTGACCACCCCGGTAAGGGTATCTTTTTCGTTGAGCACCATAGAAGGTTCCGGGATCACGACCCCCTCGATGTTCCGGAGGGCCACAACCATGAATTCGCCGGGAATGTTTATTTCCTTGATCGTTTTGCCGGCAAGGCCGTTCTTCGCCTCCAGTTCGATCACGCCGAGCTCTTTAGTTTCTATCAAATAACTGGTAAAACGGCTTTCTATGATCTTGTCCCGGAGCATGGCCGCGAAAAGCACCGTCCCGCTGATGATATCCATGCCCAGGGCGGTGTATATGTGCGCGCGCTGCGGGTCGTAGATCCTGGCGATGACCTTGGGAACGTTGAAAATGCGTTTGGCCACCTGCGCGGCGATAAGATTAGTATTATCGCCGTTGGTGACCGCGCAGAACGCGTCCGTTTTTTCTATTCCCGCCTGTTTCAGCAGCGCCTGGTCGAAACCGTTGCCGTCGAGAGTCAAGCCGTTGAAGGCGTCCCCGAGCCTGGCAAACGCCGATTTCTTCTTGTCTATGATGACAACGTTGTGGCCTTCTCCCGAAAGGAGCTTGGCCAACTCCGAGCCTACTCTGCCGCAACCGACTATGATCACGTACATTTTTATCCCGGGTTTAAGTTAAAACTTTTTTCAACCCTTGGCTATTTTAACCAGTTCTTCAAAGGCCTTCGGATCGCGTATCGCCAGGTCGGAAAGCACTTTTCTGTCCAATCCTACCTGCGCTTTTTTCAGGCCGTTGATGAACAGGCTGTACTTTATTCCGCTGGAACGGCAAGCCGCGCTCAACCTGCTGATCCAAAGCCTGCGAAAATCGCGCTTGCGGTTCTTCCTGTCGCGGAATTGATATACCAGCGCGTGCATTACCGCGCGGCGCGCCTGCTGGAATTGTTTACTGCGGTCTCCCCAGTATCCTTCCGCCTGCTTTAATACTCTCTTTTTTCTTCTTCTGGTAGCAACGCTATGTTTCACTTTTGCCATGACTAACCTCTCTCTTTTTCACTAAGATCCCGGCGTCTATACCCCGGGAAACCGATACTTTGCCGCCGTTATGCGTAAGGCATCAGCCTCTTCAGATACTTTTCGTGTTTTGCCCGGCCTACGGTGTCCGACTCGCTAAGCTTTCTGACCCTTGCCCTTTTTTTATGGGTCAAAAGATGGCTTTTGTTGCAGGGGGCGTATTTTACCTTGCCCTTTGCGGTGATCTTGAATCTTTTGGCCGCGCCTTTTTTAGTTTTCAATTTTGGCATATTGTCTTTTTCTCCTTACTATTCTGCGCCCGGAGGAACGGGTCCCGCCGAAAGACAAAAAACCGTATCCGGCCTTCCGTCATTCCCGGCGTTCACCGCACCGGACTTATTTCGGAGCGATAACCAAAGAGATGATCCTGCCCTCCATGGCCGCGCCTTTTTCCACTATCCCGTCGTTCTGCGTGTCTACCACGAACTTATCGAGCAGTTTCCTGCCGATATCTATATGCTCCATCTGTCTGCCGCGGAAAAACAAGTTGATCCGGACTTTGTTCTTATCTTTCAAAAAGTCCAGCACTTGTTTCAGCTTGGTCTGATAATCGTGCTCGTCTATATTCGGTTTCAGGCGGATCTCCTTTAACCGGACGAGTTTCTGGTGTTTCTTCGCTTCCCGTTCTTTCTTTTCCTGGTCGTATTTAAATTTGCTAAAATCTAAGATGCGGCAAACGGGAGGAACCGCGCCGGAAGCGACTTCCACCAGATCCAGTTCACTTTGAACTGCCAATTCCAGCGCTTTCTGTATCGAGACTATCCCCAGCTGATTTCCTTCCGGACCTATCAAACGGACCTGAGAAGATCTTATCTTTTCGTTGATACGGATGAACTTTTTTATCTTACCATCCCTCCTTCCCGCAGTCATTACCGCGCCTGCACACTATGTGCCGCGCCAAACAACCACGTTGACTATTTTTCCCGCGCACGGACTGCGGGCTCATTTTCTTTCCCCGATCTCCTGCCCCAGCAATTCCAGAAATTTATCCCTCGGCATGGCCCCCAGATCGCCCGCGCCCCTTTTTCGCAGGGACACGGAAGCGCTCCCCGCTTCACGGGCCCCGATCACGGCGATATACGGGACTTTCTCCATTTCCGCTTCGCGGATACGCTTATTCAGGGTCTCATTGCGTCCGTCTACTTTTACCCTTATTCCGGCAGCTTCCAGGATCCCGGCGGTTTCCCCGGCGTAAGCGGCGTGCTCTTCCTTCAACGGCACCAGCACCACCTGCACCGGCGAAAGCCATAACGGAAGACTGCCCCCGTAATGTTCGACCAGGGCCCCGGTAAACCTTTCCAGGCTGCCGAGTATGACCCGGTGCAGCATGACCGGCTGTTTCTGCGATCCGTCGGCATCGGCGTAAACCAGCCCGAAACGCTGCGGCAGTGTAAAATCGCACTGGATCGTAGCGCACTGCCACGTCCTTTTCAACGCGTCTTTAAGCTTGATATCTATCTTGGGCCCGTAGAACGCGCCGTCGCCGTGATTTATCTCATAATTGACTCCCCGCTCCTTCAACGCGCCTTCCAAAGCGGCGGTGGCCGATTCCCAGTCCTGTTCCGAGCCGATGAATTTCTCCGGACGGGTGCTTAATTCTATTCCGAGGGAATCAAAACCAAAAACCTTCATAGTATCGAAAACAAAATCTATAATACCCTGTATCTCGCTTTTTAGCTGTTCCGGCAGGCAGAAAATATGCGCATCGTCCTGCGTGAAACCCCTCACGCGCAACAACCCGTGCATGACCCCTGCTTTTTCGTGCCGGTAAACCGTGCCCAGTTCAAAAAGCCTTAACGGCAGTTCCCGGTAGCTGCGGATCTTCGATTTATAGATCAGGATATGCCCCGGACAATTCATCGGTTTGAGAATATATTCTTTCCCCTCGATCAGGAACGAATACATATTCTCTTTATAATAATCGTAATGCCCGGAGGTCTGCCATAATCCGGCCTGCATAATATGCGGTGTGATCACCATCTGATACCCGCGCCGGAGATGTTCTTTCTTTTCGTAATCCTCTATGATACTGCGCAGGACCGCGCCTTTGGGATGATAGAACACCAGGCCCGCGCCGGCTTCCTCGTGATAAATATCGAACAGCCCCAATTGCGGCCCCAGTTTGCGGTGGTCGCGTTTCTTGGCTTCCTCGATATTGCGTAAATGTTCCTCCAGCTCCTTCTCCCCGAAAAAACACACGCCGTAGATCCGCTGCAGCATCGGGTTTGTCTCTATCCCGTGCCAATAAGCGCCGGCCAGGGAAACGAGTTTAAAGGCCTTGATGCTGCCGGCAGACGGAACGTGCGGACCGCGGCATAAGTCGACGAATTTGCCGCCCGTCCTGTATATGGTCACTTCCCCGTCCGGAATATCTTTCAGCAGGTCCAGTTTGTAATCTTCCTTCAGCCCGGAGAACAAAACAACCGCATCCGCTTTACCGATCGTCTCGGAGGTAAACGGCTCGTCCCTGGCGATGATCTCGCGCATTTTTTCCTCGATACGCGCCAGATCTTCCTCGCTGAACGGCTCTTTCCTGTCGAAATCATAATAAAAGCCGTCTTCTATCGCCGGACCTATGCCCAGTTTTGTGCCCGGCCAGAGTTCCTGCACGGCATAAGCCATAATATGCGCGCAGGAGTGTCTTAAAACCGAGAGCTCTTTATTATCCATATATTCTTCTCTGCCCGGAGCGCATTGCCTTACGGCAGCAACGGCGATTTCCGGCACTTATTTTTAATGGTGGGCTCAAAGGGACTCGAACCCCTGACCTTCACGATGTCAACGTGACGCTCTAACCAACTGAGCTATGAGCCCGACTAAATACAATGAGGGACGAAGGATGAAAATTTGTCGTCCCGTTTGTTCCAGATCCATTATCATAACCGGGTTCCGAACAATAGAAACGTTCTTTCTGTCTACTTTCGGTTCCCGATTTTTAATTGCCCTGTTCGCTGTAATACTAACATTGCAGCGAACTACTGCCGAGGAAGGGAGTTGAACCCTTATGACCTTGCGGTCGCGGGATTTTAAGTCCCGAGCGTCTGCCATTCCGCCACCCCGGCTTAACTTAAACGTCCCTGCGGCACAGCCCTGTTGTAATTGGAGGCGGCAAGCGGATTCGAACCGCTGAATAGTGGTTTTGCAGACCACTGCCTTACCACTTGGCTATACCGCCGTAATCTTCCGGGCGCCGTTCTTCCGGCTGAAAAACAGGGTCAGAAACACCCCCGCACTTTCTCGACTATAGCCTCAACGTCCTCCAGGCAGCCCATCCCTTTCTTTCCGCAGGCAAGCATGCCTTTTTTGGGCCCGATAAATTTATAGCCGCATTCTTTCAGCTTGGCGATATTCTTTTGCGTGATCCTGTTGAGATACATATTTTCGTTCATCGCCGGACAGAAAAAAACCGGCGCCTTGCTGGCCGTTATGACACAGCTCAACAGGTCGTCGCAAATCCCCGAAGCTATCTTCCCCAGTAAATTGGCGGTCGCCGGCGCCACAAGTATCATATCGGCCTTGTCCGCGAGGGAAATATGTTCGACTTCCCAATTCTCCCCGCCGTCAAAAAGTTTATAATAAGCCTTGTTACCGCTTAAGGTCCGGAACAATAACGGGTTGATCAGCCCCGCGGCCTCTTCGGTAAGCACCGGGATAACGTTAAATCCGCCTTCTTTAAGCCTGCGGATGATTTCGCACGCCTTATAAATTGCCGCACCGGCGGTCACTCCAAGAATTATATTTTTTTTACCCGCCATGTTTATTAACCGCAAGATGGACCTTACCGGCAGAGATCTCTGCCAAGGCGATTATGGAAGGCTTCAGGGAGGAACTGATCTTTATGAGTTTAGGCTGTCCCTCCGAGATTTCCAACGCTCTCTTGGACGCCAATACTACAAGCTTATATATTGAATTATCTGTTTTTGCCACCATGCCTTGAACGTCAAAATGTTCCATATTATTAAACCTTTCCCCTTTTCTGACTTACGCTCTGCCTGATAATCTTTTTTAGATCTTTTACCGCGTACCGCAAGTCCCCGTTTACCACGCAATAATCGTATTTACCGCAAAGGCGCAGTTCGCGTCTCGCCTTCATCAGCCTTTTTTGTATTTCTTCTTCGCCGGTACGCCTGCAGCGGCCGCGAATTCTTTGCTCAAGGATTTGCAGGGAAGGCGGTTTAAGAAAAATACTTACGCTGCGGCCCGGATAAGTTTTTTTAACCCGCATCGCCCCTTTATGGTCCAGGCACATCAACAGGTATTTCCCCTTGTCTAAACAGCTCTCTACGAACTCTTTAGGCGTGCCGTAATAATACTCCAAATATTTTGTCCATTCAAGGATTTTTTTCTCCCGGAGCAGCCTGAGAAATTCTTCCCTGCCGACAAAGAAATAGTCCTTACCCGGAATTTCCGTGGAGCGCGGCCCGCGGGTAGTCAAAGACACGGATTTAACCAGCCTGCCTTTAAACGCTCCCCTCTCCCGGAATAATAACTGGGCAAGAGTGGTTTTTCCCGAACCCGAAGGCCCGGATAATATAAAAATGAATCCCCGCCGGGACCAAGCCCCGGGCTCCTCTTTACGCTTTCCCTTCAGGACAGAATCCCGGACGGCCTGCTCCGGCCGAAACTCCGGGGTAAATCCCTGCCTTTTTCTGCCTGCTGTCACTTTCACCTGGATACCGGCTATTCTATATTTTGCGCTTGTTCGCGTATCTTCTCTATTTGGCTTTTCATCTGCACGACCAGCGCCGAGATCCGGGTATCGCTCGACTTCGCGCCCATAGTATTGGTTTCCCGCTGCATCTCCTGGGCTATGAAATCAACCTCCTTGCCCACCGCTCCGCTGGCCGATAATTTACGGGTAAGGTTCTTTATATGGAAAGACAGCCGCTCGATCTCTTCGCTGATATCGGCGTCTTTTAAAAAAGAGGACCTTTCTTCGTCGCTGCGCAAATGCGCGAGCTTAGCCTTGACGCTTTCCGAAAAACGCGCTTTCACATTATTCAGATCGCGGTCAAGCCGCCGCGCGCGGGCCCTGAGAAACCCGAAAATCGCTTTTCCTTCGCGCTGCCGCGTCTTTATCAGATCCTGCACGGATTTCGCAAGCACGTGTTTTACGCTGGGCCATATCTTATTTTTCGACAAGACGTTTTCTTCCAGAGAGAGGACGCCGGGAAGATTTATCAGGTCCCCCAGGCGGATCTCATCGCGGATGCCGAATTCATTTTTGATCCAGTGCATTTCCCCCACATAATTCTTCAGCAAGGCCCGGTTCACGTAAATCCTGTTCGCCGCGCCTCCGATGATGGTGATCACGCAGGTGATCCGGCCGCGCTTAACCTTGGATTCGATCTCTTTCTTGATGCGCTCCTCGAAAGAAAGAAAGCCTTCGGGCAGATGCAGGGCCACTTCGCGGAATTTATGATTGATGCTGCGCAATTCGACGGAGATCTTACCGCAGGGCTCCAGCAAGGATTCATTGTTGGCAAAACCGGTCATACTGCTGATCATAACTATGCTCTCCTCTCGGTGTCTAAAGCCAGACCTGCGATTTCTTCTCTTTCTCGACGATCTCCTTGGAAGGGTAAAGATCGACGATTATTTCTCCGGGGCCGAACCAAAGCTTTATTTCGCGTTCGGCTTCCTCCGGGCTGGAGGAAACATGCACCACGTTCTCATAAAGCCCCTTGGTGGTGATCCTGCCGTAAGAACCGCGTATTGTCGTCGGATCCGCCTCTTCCGGATTGGTGGCGCCGGCAAGCTGCCGGCACTTGGTGATCGCGTCCGGCCCCCAGTAAACCAGGGCCATGACCTTGCGGCGATTATGCAATTCTCCCTGCAGATAACTGATCAACTCCGGGAAAAAAGGCTTGTCTTTTAAATGCTGATAGTGCGCTGCCGCCAGTTCCTGGGAAACCCTGACCATCTTAGCGGCGACGATCTCCAGCTTGGTTTCCGAAAGCCGGGTAAGAATATTCCCCGTCAGGGATTTCTTTAATCCGTCCGGTTTTATAAGAATTAAGATCGGCTGGTTATCCATTGCTGTCTCCTCCCGGGTATTAAGACGAAAATGCCTGTCTGATTTTATCGCTTAGGCGTTTCATATCTTCCGCCGAATAAAACTCTATGATTATCGAACCGCGTTTTTTCTTTTTGATGATCCTCACCTTGGTAGCGAGGATATGCTGCAATTCCTCCTCGAGAACGGATACCGTTGTTTCCGAAGGATCTTGCTTGGAACGCCGCCTGGGCATATTCAGCGCAGAACGTCCGCTTTTCAGGAGCGTTTCCAATTCCCGGACGGACAACCCTTTGCTGATAATATCCTGCACTAATTTACGCTGTTGATTAACGTCCTGCACCTCCAATAAAGCCCTGCCGTGCGCGTAAGAAATACGCCCTTTTTTAATTTCTTCCTGTATTTCTTGCGGTAACTTCAATAACCGCAATATGTTAGCGACAGTAGCCCTGGCTTTACCCAGGACATCGCTTAACTCTTCCTGGGTTACGGCAAATTTATCTACCAGATATTGATAAGCTCTCGCCTCTTCGATAACATTCAGATTCTCGCGTTGGATATTTTCAATCAATGCCAACTCCAAGGAATCCCGATCATCGACATTCCGGACTATAACGGGTATCTCTTTGAGATTCAATGAGTTAGCAGCTCGATAGCGCCGTTCTCCCGCTATTAATTCGTATACATCACCCTGTTTCCGCACCAGTACCGGCTGAAGTATCCCTTTCTCTTTTATGGATTGGGTCAACTCTTCAAGACTCTGTGAATTAAAATCATCCCTGGGCTGCAATGGATTGGGTTTTATCAACGCTATCGGTAAATAGGTAACGTTATTACCAGTATTGGCTGGCGCCCCGGCAACCGTCGTCGTATTACTGCCGGAAGGAATAACCGGCGCAGATGGAATTAAAGCTCCGATCCCTTTTCCCAAAGCCTTCTTTTCCATTAAGCCTCCCCTGAGTGGTTGTCAACTGTTTCGGTAACAGGCTTTGCTATGGCCCCTTGCAGAATCTCTTGCGTCAATTCTGCATATTTAGCAGCCCCGATGGATTCTTTATCATAAACAGCTATCGGCTTACCATAACTGGGAGCCTCTGTAAGCCGGACATTTCTGGGAATAACCGCATTAAACACTTTATCTTTAAAAAACTTCCTGGCTTCTTCTATCACTTCTTTTGTAAGATTCGTGCGAAAATCCGCCATTGTCATCAGCACACCCTCTATTTCCAAATCTGGATTAAGGTGCTTACGCACTAAACTTATGGTATTAACCAACTGCGTTAGCCCCTCCAAAGCGTAATATTCGCATTGCACGGGAATTAAAACCGTATCCGCCGCGCATAACCCATTAATGGTCAATAAACCTAACGACGGCGGAGAATCAATGATCATAAACTCATATTTCTCTTTTTCCTGGGCGAGAATGTTCTTCAAACGGTATTCCCGGCCCAATGCACCCACTAATTCTACTTCAGCGCCGGTTAAATCGACATTGGCGGGGGCAATGGACAAATTCTTCACCATGGTTGGCATAACTACTTCCGCCAATCCGGATTCTTCCAGAAGAATATGATAAGTGCTCTTTTTTATATCGTGCTTATTTATACCTAAGCCACTGGTAGCATTCCCCTGTGGATCAAGATCCAGTAAAAGAACTTGTTTTCCGGCTAACGCCAAATAAGTCGCGATATTAATGGCAGTTGTGGTTTTTCCTGTTCCACCTTTTTGATTACAAACCGCGATTATTCTTCCCATAGCCTATCCTGTTCCACGTGGAACAATTCTTATTTCTTTACGCAAACTCTGATCCGTGCCGGTTTCATTCCCGGCATTCCGAATAATCCTTTCGCGCCTTCAGAAAGGATTTCAACGCTTATTTTTTCTTTGGGGACTTTTAATTGCGCCAATGCCTGTTTAATGGCGTCTTCAAAACTATTCCCCTCAAATTCATAAGTTTCTATAGGATCTTGGTCTTTCATGATACAGTTATACGGTTATTTCGTCTTCACGATACGGTTCATGATACTGTTACGGCTTTACTGATACGGTTCATCCTCAATTGTTGTAATAACATTAAGATGTTATTCACTAACCAATAGAGGACTAAACCTGCCGGCATATTGTAGAAAATAAACACGAAAATTATAGGGAATAAAATCAGCATCATTTTTTGCTGTTCAGAAGACGTGCTCATCTGTGTAGCTGATGATAACTTCTGCTGAAAAAACATGCTCACCGACATAAATATTGGCAGAAGATTAATAGAATTGCCGATCAAAGGGTATGTCCCGGGCAAAGAAATAATCTTATCCGGGATAGATAAGTCTTTGATCCATAAAAACTCGGCGCCTTTAAGGGCGACCGAACGGATCAAAACCTGATATAAAGCGAAAAACACCGGGATTTGTAATAAAACCGGCAGACACCCTCCCAAAGGATTGATCTTATATCTCCGATATAACTCCATTATTTCTTTATTTAAACGCTGGGGGTTATCTTTATATGTCTTACGTAATTCTTCTATCCTGGGCTGCAATTCCTGCATTTGCCGCATAGATTTCATCTGTTTAATTGACAAGGGAAACAATATAACATAAATCGCGATACTTAAAAGAATGATCGCCAGGCCCCAATTGTGTCCTATACGGTAGAAGAATTCCAACATTTGTAATAAAATTTGGGCGATAAAATCAAACATGCCGAAATTAATCACTGTCGACCACTGCGGCTTTACTTCAGCGATGATCTTCAGATCCTGCGGCCCTAAATAAACATTATATTTAAATGTTTCCTTTTGTTTGGGTAAAAGTGTTATTTTTTCATCCAAGAGCGAGATCTCTGTCTCTCCCTGCCCTACCGGGGTAATCTTGGCTTTGATCATCCTGTCCTGGGCATCCATAATTATCGTAAAATACCTGTCGCCGTAGGAAACAAAGCTGATATCGGTAAATATTGCCGGTTTTCTCAAATTAGGATGCCGAATTTTATCCTGACCGGAAACCGTGATCTTCTCAAACCTTCCCTGACTGTCATTGCTGGGCCTAAACTCCCCTAAAATCAAGGGGATACGGAAATCAATAGGATTAAGAGATATGTTTTCGACAATAACGTCAACATTCACCGCATACGTTTTAGGATCAAATTTGAAGATCTTACTTATTCGTTTATCCTTATCAACGGCGGTGAAACTGACCGAATTCTTATCCATTGCAGACTTTTTAAACTCTAACCCATTGTCATCCAATAAGAAAGCGTATTTAAGATGCAGCCCGGCGCTCTGGTATTTTTTGAAAACAACTTCCCAGATGGCCGCCTCTTTTTCGCTAAAATGAGCGGTGATCCTGTCGTTATCAAACGCGACCAAGGTATCGATGTTTGTTTCCGGCCGGGAAGGGATTGCGGACTGCGCGGGCGGCTTGCTTACGGTGTTTGTTGTTGTAACTGATTGACTATCAACCGGATAGTACTTTTTTGTAACACCTGACCAGACAATTAGAATTAAGGTAGAAATGACAACTGCGGCTATTAGTTTTTTTTCCATAGTTATTTTAAGGGGTCGTATCCGGATACCGGACTAAGTGGCTGACATTTTAATATGCGGCATAAAGCCTTCAGGCTGCCGACTACCAAACCATAGCGCACCAGCGCCAGCCTGGCGTATTCTGAACATGTGGGTGTAAAGCGACAACATGCTGGAAAATAAATTCGGACATACTGCTGATAAAAGTCGATAATCCGCAAAACAATTTTTCGGATCATTAAATAGACAGCTTCTTTCTTCCCTTTTGCCGACGGCGTGCCAGGGTTTTCCTGCCTGATTTTGTGGACATCCGTTTTTTGAACCCGTGTTTCCTTTTGCCTACACGGTTTGAAGGCGTCGTTAGATTCTTCTTCATCGCAGCTCCATTTTTCTGGCGGGTTAGTATACGATAAAATAATCTTTGATTATAACACAACTCTAACTTCGGTCAAGCATTAAAGTTTTGAGCGTAGTAAAAATTCTATCACA